>Ga0316189_10006357_pt1 | contig 11259 bp, 14 predicted proteins | sample LowCovwburrow_MG_FD_204930 | JGI IMG/M metagenome (GOLD analysis project Ga0316189, IMG submission 204930) | Coastal sediment microbial communities from Maine, United States - Lowes Cove worm burrow | ecosystem: Environmental > Aquatic > Marine > Coastal > Sediment | place: USA: Maine... | reverse complement strand
GACCTGTCAAAATAGAATCCCGAATCCGGGCAAACTCTAAATTGTGCCATTTTAATTCTCCTTCACGAAGATTTTGCCAAGCATCAGGTGGTGACCGATGCCGCAAAACTCATTACAAATCACGGTAAATTCACCGACCTGATCTGGTGTCATGGTCAGCACCATTTCATAACCCGGCAGGATTTGAAGATTGATATTAGTCGGCTGTAACGAGAAGCCGTGTTGCCAGTCCATGGAAGAAAGATGAATTCGATAGGGCTGATCCTTTTCCAGTTCCAGAATCGGATACCACTGCCAGAGCCTGCCAAGCATATAAACATCACTACCAACCGGCGGCTTTACGATGGGAATACCAGCCTTCTCGCCGATCTTGTATTTGGCTACCATCTCGTCGACTTTTTTCTGAAACCGCGCCGGTGTGGTTTGGTAGGCCTCGTTGGAAAGATTCTGTTTTCCATAGATATGCCAGTACGGCATCATGAAAAACATAATCAGACACCAGACCAGAGCGATGCCGATCCAGATGACTTCCTGCTTGCCTACCGGTACGCTCCACCAGTCGCGCTCCGAAGGGGGTAAAAATGAACTCATGCGTATTCTCCTGAGTTAGGGTTTATGGCGCGACTGGGATAGTGGCAATTTCCATAATTCCCCACATAATGTAGAAAACAGTTGGAAACACGACGCCCAGAAAAAGTAATAAAAACGGGTTATCGAGTAGTCTCTGGAAAAATGGAACTTTTTCAGGTCTTGGCACGGTTTGTTCTTCGGTCATGGCTAACCTCATCTGGAAAAAAATTTTTATGACCCGATGAGACTATCGGAGATATTTGTAAATATATTTGATAAAAGTCAAATCAGCCCAGCGATTGAAAGCCAGTTGACCTGAGTCATTTTCGACATTAGTGACTTCTACCCAGATCAAAAAAGTCATTTGACTTTCATCAATTTAAATTTTTAAGACTCGTGATAGCCTGCGCTTAAACTTGCTATCTTAGAGCCAGAGTTGGCTGAGTTGCTTCAACATTTCACAGGAGTCTGATGATGGCGTTAATTGAGTGGCGTGAGGAATTCTGCACCGGAATTTCCGGTGTCGATTACGAACACGAAAGCCTGATTAATCAGATTAATGCTGTATACGCATCCATCGACGAAAAAGCCGATCAACAATTTATCGTCGATAGTCTCGGCGATATATACGGTAGCATTTCGGCGCATTTCGCCCTGGAAGAGCAGATGATGAAAAGGCATCACTATGATCACTACCAGGAACATATGGCAGATCACAGCCGCCTGCTGAATGATATCGTCGTTATTACTGATGAATACGAAAACGCCAACGAACTTAACGACGCTGACCTCAAACAAAAGCTTAACGACTGGTTCGGCAATCATTTCAAAACACACGATTCTCGTTTACACAAACTGAAAAAACTGATGTCACACGATCATGTCGACGAACGGACAATGAAAGGCATCATCCAGAAAGCCAGGGCCAGATTTTTTGGTCAAACGTCGTCGAGGTCATAAGCGGATGAATATCATGAATAAACTTTTCATTGCGATAGTTTTTGTCTCAGCACTTTGCCTGTCCGCACAGGCAAGTATTGCAGCAACCATGGACATGTACGCCGGACACTATTCAAGAGAAGGCAATAACCAGAGCCCTTCCGAGACTGCTAACAATAATATATACATAAAAATATATGAAAATCAGTGGGTTGGTTTACTTTATGTACCCTATCCTTATGCTAGTACAGTCTCCTCACCCGCCATTACCAAAGTCTTTGAAAATGCCAAAAAGAAAACCGCTGGCAGTGCCTACATGCGTGGCACCTTTGGCCAGTTGGCCGAAAATGCAACGATACAAATAGAAAAGTTCGGTTATCTCGAAGACCGTCTGGTCTTTGAATGCGGCTCCTTATCACCCTGTACCATCAAACTCCACGATGGCTTTCTCGAGCTGATCAAGCCCGGCGTTATCAACGAACACATCATCAAATACAATCACATCGTCGAATAGAAACTGATCGCAGTTACGATTCGCTCAGACCATGGCTATCATCAAACATTTTCCCATCGGTACTGCCATCATTGGCGGATTGTTTCTGCTGGTGATGCTGGCTACTTATTTATTGGTTAAGCCGCCTCCCCCGCCTGCGGAACTGCAGGGGGTTATGCGCCAGGAATTCAGGCAACTCTACCCCTTTAGCTTAAATGCCAGCGATGGCAATCAATTTACCCAAAATAGTTTGCAGAGCAAATGGAGTTTCGTTTTCTTTGGTTATATCTCCTGCCCCGATATCTGTCCGGCAACACTTTATGTGCTTGAGCAGGTGAACGCACAACTCAGAGATGATGCAATATTGAAAAAAGACGATTACCAGTTTGTCTTTGTATCGGTCGATCCCCAACGCGATACGGCGAAAAAACTGCAGGATTATGTCGGCTATTTTAATAAAGATTTTATTGGCGTCACTGGCGACAAGACTGCTATCGATAACTTCACTAAACAGCTCGGCGCGGGATACGTAATCGAAGCTGAATTATCCGAAGGCGTTTACAATGTGATCCACACTGCGGCGATTTTTCTAATCGACCCGTTGGGCAGGCCTGTTGCCAGTTTTTCACAACCGCATTACTCATCTACTATTCATTCGCAGTTTATGAAAATAGAAAAGTATTTTTCAGGAACTTGAAAGACTAAAAAATGATAGATTTATGCAATTCAATCATCCTCATCTTTGCGCTTGCGTCCCTGTTTTATGGCCCAGACAACGAAGGCAATAATCAAGGCAATATTAATCACCATACCCACAGCAAAGAAGCCGATGCTCGGGCCATTTTCCCGAGTCTGCATGGCTGGTGTCGCGGGTATTTCTGTTGTGGTTGAGGTTTTTACCAGGTTTTTCATTAAAGCGTTTGAGCATCGACAAGGCTGATCGTTTATTTTGATACGAATCTTTTTTTACTGAAATGACATTTGTCATAAATCATTTGCTTAATCACGATATAGTTACCCAACGTGAATTTATCGCTATAAACCAACGATGTCCGATAGTCAGTTCGCTTTACCTACGCCGAATACCAGCGCCCAACGTTTAACCACCGGTTGGTTGATACTGGGCTTGTCTGCCCTGGTAGTCGGTGGTCTATTTACCATATTGGTCGTGTTATCGCGCACACCCTATTTCGCGAGTGTGATCCCCTGGGTCGATTTCTTTCATACCGCGCTGGTGGTGCATGTCGACCTCACGGTGCTGGTCTGGTTCCTGGCTTTTTCCGGCGTGCTCTGGAGTTATACCGATTCGAAACGCTGCCTCGGCCTTGGCTGGCTCGCACTGACTCTTGCCAGCCTGGGTACGATTATTATCGTGGTCTCGCCTTTTACCGGCGAAAGCTATCCGCTCATGAATAACTATGTACCGGTATTGCAAAGCACGACCTTTTTTGTCGGCCTGGGTGTTTTTGGTATCGGTTTCTTTTTGCTAATCGTCCGTACCTTTATCACCTCGATCACCAGCGAAAGTCAGATCAGTGGCGAATTTGTTTTACGCTTTGGCCTTTATATCGCAGTGCTTGCGTCGTTTTTTGCAGTTGGGGCATTGATCCTGTCCTATATCGGCATTGACGAGGGTTTCGAAGGTCAGGCTTTTTACGACCGCCTGTTCTGGGGTGCCGGTCATATCATTCAGTTTAGCCATACGCAATTGATGTTGGTGGCATGGTTGTGGCTGGCCAGTGTCAGTGGTATCAATTTACATCTTTCGCCACGCGTTGCGTTATTCCTGTTTGTCCTTGGCCTGACACCGGTGATGCTGGTGCCGATTATCTACATCGCCACCGATGTCAGTTCCGGCGATCATTTATTCTGGTTTATCCAGCTAATGAAATATGGCGGCGCGTTAGCGGCAGTACCGATTGGTCTGGCAAGCGTTTTCGCTTTAATCAAATACTGGCGACCACGCCCTGATTTCGAAGTCGAACGTAATGCCCTGATATTTTCAGTACTGCTATTTGGCGTGGGTGGCTTCATCGGCTTTCTCATTACCGGCAGCAACGTCACCGTGCCTGCGCATTACCACGGCTCTATCGTCGGCGTCACCCTGGCATTCATGGGTATAACCTATCATCTGTTGCCAAAGCTCGGATTCAAAAAAGTAAACACTCGCGCGGCCCGCTGGCAGCCGGGTATTTATGGCATCGGCCAGCTCATGCACATCACCGGTCTGGCCTGGTCGGGTGGTTACGGCGTGCAACGTAAGACCAGCGGCGGGCTCGAACAAATCGAACAAGTCGCCGGTATGGGTTTGATGGGGCTCGGTGGACTGGTTTCGATTATTGGCGGAATTATGTTTCTGGTAATTGCTTATCGGTCGATGGCGGTCCGGCCTTAAGCTGAATCCGTATTGCGCCGTATGAATTAGAAATAAAAACTACTTAACACCCTTGGCAATTAAAAACTGGCTGTATTGCTTGTCGGTACCGTTGATATGATTGATCAACCAGTTCTTCAAGTACGCAGTCGCGTCCCTCATCGCGTTATCCTGGTTTTCTTTATACTTATCAACTACTTCACTGACCTTCCTGACCATATCATCATGTTGCGCGCGGTGGGCTTCAAATTCCGGGTAACCATGAGCTTCCATTAAATCTTCTTCGTAACGGAAATGTGTGACGGTGTAATCAACCAGTTCGTCGAGCGCCTCGCGTTCGAAAGTTTCACCGGTAGAATACTCCACAGCTGTCTGTAATTGATTAATCAGGTTGATGAGCTTTTTATGCTGTAAATCAATCGATTCAATGCCGACGCTGTATTCGTCCTTCCAGCGAAAATATTTTTTAGCTGTCAATTTTCGGTGTATTAACGGCAGCAACACCAGTATCGCCACCAACAACCAGGTCAGAGGATTCGCAGGCCCCGCAATCAATCCCAGAATGACGGCAACAATGAGCGTCAAAATAAGCAAAGCGACTCCAAACATACGCGCATTGTCATTCATAAGTTGTATTTTCCTGCCTTTATCGGCATATCCGGGCACCGCCATTTTATCTGCAGCAGTTCCCCCATGGGTTTGACTTTAGTCAATTACTACTTCGCTGATGCAGCCAATAATCCAGACAAGAGGAATTTTTAATCCCTGGGAAAACAGGATACTGAACAACAACTGCAGGTACTATTTCTATGATTAAAGGCTTTGTATCACTGGTTGGCGCAGGTCCCGGCGACCCCGACCTGCTCACTGTAAAAGCACTGCGTCTGTTGCAACAAGCCGATGTCGTGGTTTATGACCGGCTCGTCAGCGACCAAATCATGGATCTTATTCCCGCCGGCGTTAGCCGCATCGCCGTCGGCAAATCAGCGGGTAAACACTGTGTACCTCAGGATCAAATTAATCAGATCATCGTCAACCTGGCATTGTCGGGTCGGCAGGTTGTGCGCCTGAAAGGTGGTGATCCTTACCTGTTTGGTCGCGGCGGCGAAGAGGCTTTAATCCTTAGACAACAAAAAATCCCCTTTAACGTTGTCCCCGGTATCACCGCCGCGACCGGTTGTAGTGCCTATAGCGGTATTCCCTTGACCCACCGTGGTCTCAATCACGGCGTGCGTTTCATTACCGGGCATTTTCGTGACGATCAGGCGCTGGATATAAACTGGGATAAGGTAGCCGACCCCGATTGCACACTGGTGATTTACATGGGCCTGTCGAGCCTGAGTTTTACCAGTGAAAAACTCATTGAGGCGGGTTTACCCGAATCAACCCCGGCGGCAGCCATTCATGACGGAACCACAACGAGTCAACAAAAGCTTATTTCCACACTTGGCGATCTACCCGCGGCGGTTGCTCGCGCCAGTATGGCCTCGCCAGTCATGTTAATCGTCGGCGAAGTCGTCTCTCTGAGTGATGACCTGGACTGGTTTAGCGATAGTATCGAAAATGAAACCCTCGATTTTATTCGCGCTTAGCCTGATGTTGTCAGCCGTAGTCAACGCGGAAGAGACTATTCCCACAGACCGGCAACAGGAACTCCGAAATCTCCTGATTCAGGATTGCGGCTCCTGTCATGGTCTCACAATGAAAGGCGGACTCGGACCGGCTTTATTGCCAGCCAACCTGAAAGGAAAACCGGCCGATTTTATCACCATGACCATACTCGAAGGCCGCCCGGGCACCGCCATGCCGGGATGGCGTCCGTTACTTTCCGAATCAGAAGCGCGCTGGCTTACCGATTTGTTGCTGGAAGAAAAACTATGAAGATTTTTTTCTTTGCCTGGCTGGCGCTTTTGAGCTTGAACAGCTTTGCGCGTGGCACCGGCGACCTCGGCGTTTTGATCGAACGCGCCAACAGCAGCGTGCAAATAATCGAAACCACCGGCAATACCAGCCTCGGTCGCGTGTCCGGTCTTGGCGATCTTTCACACGCTTCCATTGTTTATTCCAGAGATCAACGCTTTGCCTACGTGTTCGGGCGCGATGGCGGACTCAGCAAGGTCGATATTCTCGATGCAAAACTGGTTGCTCGAACTTTGCAATCGGGCAATAGCATCGGTGGTGCGATTTCGCAGGACGGCAGTCTGGTTGCGGTCTCGAACTACAAACCTGGTGGTGTTAAAATTTTCGACGCCGATACGCTGGAACTGGTCGCCAATATTCCGGCGACTTATGGTGACAATGCCCAACTCTCAAAGGTCATCGGACTGGTCGATGCGCCGGGTTCTCTTTTTGTTTATGCACTTTGGGACGCAGGTGAAATCTGGGTTGTCGATATGTCTAAGCCCAAATCACCCGATATCAAAAAATTCAAAAACATCGGTATCAATCCATACGATGCCCTGATTACCGGCGACGGCCGTTACTACATTGCCGGTTTGTTTGGTGAAGATGGCATGGCCCTGCTCGACCTGTGGAATCTGGACAAGGGTGTTCAACGTATCCTGCCCGGTTATGGCAAAGGCGAGCAACCACTGCCCGTCTACAAGATGCCGCATCTCGAAGGCTGGGCGGTGGCTGGAAACTATGCTTTTGTGCCGGCAGTCGGTCATCATGAAGTGATCGTCATCGACATGACTAGCTGGCGGATGAGCGCGCGCATCAAAGTCCACGGTCAACCGATATTCGTCATGGCTCGTCCCGATGGCCGCCATGTCTGGGTGAATTTCGCCATTCCCAATAACGACACCATTCAAATTATCGATACCCAGCAACTCGCTATTATCAAGCAACTCAGACCCGGCAAAGGGGTGCTGCACATGGAGTTCGAACCACGCGGTGAAGAAGTCTGGTTATCGGTTCGGGACGAAGATCGCGTCGAGGTTTATGACACCAAAAGCTTCGAGCGCAAAGCAGCTATCGACGCCAAAAAACCCAGTGGTATTTTCTTCACCGCACGCGCGCACAGGATCGGGCTATGAGACAATACTCCGCTCTCGAACAGCGCCTGCTGAATGACTTTCAACACGAGTTGCCGCTGTCGCCGACACCTTTTGCCGATATCGCGAAATCCCTCGGCGTTTACGAAAACACAGTGCTGGAAAACTTCAGGCGTTTACAAAGCGAAGGTGTCATCAGCCGGGTCGGTGCCGTGTTTAAACCGAACCGGATTGGTGCCAGCACGCTCGCAGCCATGGCCGTCGACGAAGACGATCTCGAAGATATCGCCGCTATCGTCAGCGAATTTGCCGAAGTCAACCATAACTACGAACGCTTTCATCACTTCAACCTCTGGTTTGTCGTAGTTGCAAACGATCAGCAAAGTTTGCAAAACACACTCGACACCATCGAAGTCAGTTGCGGTTATAAGGTGCTCGATTTACCGATGCTAAAGGATTACTTCATCGACCTGGGGTTTCAATTGCAATGGACATGAGCGTACTCAAACCCGAGTTTGAAAAAGCCCTGGTCGAAGCACTGAGTCAGGGCTTACCGCTGGTCAAACGTCCCTACCAGGCGATCGCCAAACAGATCGGTTGTTCTGAAGCATTGGTCATCGAAGGCATACAGCGCATTTATCAACGTGGCGACATCAAACGCTTTGGTGTGGTCGTACGTCACCGCAAACTCGGTTATCGCGCCAATGGCATGGTCGTCTGGGATATTCCCGACAATCGTGTTACCGAAGTTGGCAAATGCATGGGCCGTTACGAATTCGTCACCCTGTGTTATCAACGACCCCGTCGTTTACCCGACTGGCCGTATAACCTGTTTTGTATGATTCACGGCCAGGATGCGGAGCATGTTAAGCAACAGGTCGAATTCATCGCCGAACAATGCGGACTACAGGATATTCCCAGGGACATCCTCTTTAGCGGTCGTTGTTTCAAGCAACGCGGTGCGCACTATTCCATGACGAAATCCGCTCCACAGCAGGCTTCGGTTTATGGATGAATTATGCCGTGAAGTCATCAATCGGTACCAGGGCGGCGTGCCGATTATCGAACGGCCTTTCCTCGATATGGCGGCCAAACTCAATACCGATGAAAACAGTGTAATCAATACCATCGATCGTCTGCTCAATACTAAAATACTCAGTCGTTTCGGACCGCTTTACAATGCCGCCTGCCTCGGAGGCGGCCTGACCCTGGCGGCCATGTCGGTACCTGAAAATGATTTCTCGACTGTCTCTATTCAGGTCAACAGCCTGCCGGAAGTCGCGCATAACTACCGTCGCGAACACCAGCTAAATATGTGGTTCGTGATCGCCACGGAAACGCCTGCGGAAATAGAGAGCACCATTCAGACGATTGAAGGTTTGACCGGGCTAAAAGTTTATAACTTCCCCAAGTTACGCGAGTATTATCTTGGTCTGTGGTTGTCGTTGGATAAACTCAATCGAGTCAGCACCCGTTCGTTTGATGTTATCAAACATACCAACGAAACCGATATCGATGCACTCGACCGTAAAATCATTCAGCAGACTCAAACCGGCCTGGCGCTAGTACCCGAGCCTTTTGCTGACATCGCTAATCACTGCCAATGCGAGGTCGAAACCGTGTTGACACGAATCAAGAACATGCTCGACTGCGGCATTGTTCGCCGTATTGGCGCGATACCCAATCACTACCGGCTCGGCCTACGCAGTAACGGCATGTCAGTCTGGAATGTATGTGATGAACGTTTGCACGAGCTAGGCGAACAAGTCGGCCAGTTCGATTTCGTCAGCCATTGTTATCAACGCCCTCGCCATCTACCGATGTGGCCATACAACCTGTTTGCCATGGTGCACGGGCATAATTCAGACGAAGTGAATGAAAAAGTAAAACAAATCGCGGCCCTGCTCGACCTGGACTGTTCGCAACACGAAGTCCTGTTCAGTTCGGCCATACTCAAAAAATCCGGCCTGAGATTGGTCGCATGATATTGGTGGCCTGATATGTTTCGATTAAGTCGTTATCTTCATTCGTTACCAAATGCGACCATGCCCTCGCCGAAACCAAAGTCGGTCATGATGGGGACCGGCCCGGTAGTCATATGGAACCTAATCCGACGCTGTAATCTGACCTGCAAACATTGTTATGCCACCTCGGCCGATACCGATTTTCCGGGTGAGTTAGACACCAATGAAGTCTATCAGGTGATGGACGATCTAAAATCATTCGGTGTATCGGTATTAATTCTCTCCGGCGGTGAACCATTGATGCGCCCTGACATATTCGATATCTCCCGGCGCGCAAAAGACATGGGCTTCTATGTTGGGCTTTCCAGTAACGGCACATTAATCGACAAGAATAATATTGATGACATTGTCGATATTGGCTACGACTACGTAGGCGTTAGCGTCGACGGCATGCGCGAAACCCACGACAAATTCCGTCGCAAACAGGGTGCCTTTGATGAATCGTTAAACGGCATTCGTTTATGCCACGATGCCGATATCAAGGTCGGTTTAAGATTCACCCTGACACAGGACAATGCCGCAGAATTGCCCGACCTGCTAAAACTCATGGATGACGAAGACATCGACAAATTTTATCTGTCACATCTCAACTATGCCGGTCGCGGCAACCGAAACCGAACCAGCGACCTGCACCATCAAATGACGCGCGATGCCATGGATTTGTTATTTGAAACCTGCTGGCAGGATGTAAAGGCCGGGCGTAGGCGCGAATTCGTCACCGGCAACAACGATGCCGACGGTGTCTACCTGCTGCAATGGATCCAACAGTATCTGCCGGAATACTATGACAAAGTCCATAAACAACTAGTACGCTGGGGAGGTAATGCTTCCGGCGTCAACATCGCCAACATCGACAACCTCGGCACCGTACATCCGGACACCATGTGGTGGGACTACAGCATTGGTAGTGTAAAGGAACGACCTTTCTCGGAAATATGGATTGATACCGCCGACCCGCTCATGGCAGGCTTAAAATCCGTGAAAAGACCACTCGAAGGTCGCTGCGCCAGCTGCCAACACCTCGCCATTTGTGGCGGTAATTCGCGAACACGCGCCTGGCAATTAACCGGCAACCCCTGGGCCGAAGATCCCGGTTGCTATTTGACCGACGAGGAAATCGGCGTGATTGATATGCCCGAGCGGGTTGAATTGACGGCCTATCGGCGGCATGGAAGGCCAGATATATTCAATAGTAAATTGCAGGCTTAAAACTCGAAAACGCGTGGGATAGCTAAGACGCGTAGGGGCTGGCCTTATGCCTGCCCTGATTTCCCACTGCAACCTGGGCAACCACAAGGGGTGCCCCTACGATCACCTTTTAGAACAAAGCCATAGTTCAGCCAGTTCCAGGCAAAGAAAATTTAAATAACGTCCAGAAAATTGTTAAGATAGGCCTCATCAAATCTTCTGCTATCTATAAACTTGAGAAAGCTGTTCCGCCCAGGACTATTCACACCGGGCGCTAAACACTGGATAAGGAGTATCCTATGAATGTCACAACTGTTGATTTACCCCCTCAAACTCTCGATATTCAACAATCTTTAGTCGAGGTCTTTGGCTTTAACCAATTTCGCCCTGGGCAAGAGCAAACGGTTAAGCAGCTCCTGGGTGGTTTTTCATCACTGGCTATTTTCCCCACCGGCTCTGGCAAATCACTTTGTTACCAGTTTAGCGCCATACACTTGCCCCACTTAACGCTGGTGGTATCGCCGCTGTTGGCCTTGATGAAGGATCAGCTCGAATTCCTGCACTCCCGGGGCATTAGTGCAGCCAGTATTGATTCAACGCTCACGCCAGAGCAAAGCAGACAAACAATGGCGGATGTACGCTCGGGCCAGATTAAAATTTTAATGGTCTCGGTAG
>Ga0316189_10006356_pt1 | contig 11260 bp, 7 predicted proteins | sample LowCovwburrow_MG_FD_204930 | JGI IMG/M metagenome (GOLD analysis project Ga0316189, IMG submission 204930) | Coastal sediment microbial communities from Maine, United States - Lowes Cove worm burrow | ecosystem: Environmental > Aquatic > Marine > Coastal > Sediment | place: USA: Maine... | reverse complement strand
AGAATTGATCAAGGACTATTTTACCCACACCCATAATGCGGGCTTTGAATATGCTTATCAGTATCCGGGTATCAACCGCGTTTTTCAGGCCGCCGGACGGGTAATTCGCACCGAAAACGACCGCGGCGTCGTTCTTTTGATTGACCAGCGCTATGCCACCCATCGCTATCGATCTTTGCTTCCCGTTGAATGGGAACCTATTAGAGTGCGGGATCAGGAGCAGTTTGCCGAAGATTTGCAGAGGTTCTGGAGCCAAGAAAACAGATGACAGAGGTCGGATGACGGATGACAGAGGTCGGATGACAGATGACAGAGATTGGATGACAGAGATCTGATGACAGAATACAGATTAGGGATGCCGGAAATCAGCCTGTTTGACAGTAACGAAATATATCCATATTATCAAGACGACCGTTCGACCTGGGTTTAATCTCGATTCCCTAATATTAGGGAGGCCTGCATGAAACCTTTTAATATATCGGCCGGCTTTCTATTAACCTTATTGGCAGCATTCGGCCTCAACGCACAAAAACTCTATACCTGGGCTGACGAGAATGGGGTTGCGCATTTAGCCGCCCCCCGCGGAAAACAGGATGGAAGATGTTGAGGTGATTAAGTACGAAGAAAAGACCCCGCAGAAATGACTGCGCAAGAGATCGAAACGATCATAACCATCAACACAAACTAAATCAGCATGAATATTTATCGCAATTGGTTTCTGGCCAGTCGTCCGTGGTCTTTCGCAATGACTGCTATCTCCGTCAGCGTCGGAGGCGCCCTCGGTGCCATCGACGGGAGCTTCTCCTGGACGTTGTATGCGGTTACTTTGCTTGGCACAATTTTGTTGCATGCCGCCACTAATTTGATGAACGATTACTACGATGTAAAAAGCGGCGTGGACACCCGGGACGTTTCCACCGCCCAGTACCGGCCGCACCCTCTGGTGGAAGGAAAACTGAATGCCGAACAGGTGCGTCGAGCGGCATATGTCCTGTATGGATTGTCCATAGCCATCGGTATTTATCTGGCGGCAACCCGCGGCTGGGAACTTCTGTGGATTGGTTTGATTGGTGCGTTTGGCAGTTTCACCTATACGGCGCCGCCGCTAAAATACAAATACAGTGCTCTGGGAGAAATATCCGTTTTTTTAATGTGGGGTCCGCTCATGGTGGCGGGCTCCTATTTTGTCCAACGCCAGGCTTTCAGCATGAATGCCTTCTGGATTTCCCTCCCCTTTGGGGTTCTTGTAGCGCTGGTGCTGTTGGCCAACAATATCCGCGACATCATCCATGACCGCGATAAAGGCATATTAACCCTGGCGATTGTCCTGGGCCGGCACAAAGGCCTCCTGTTGTATGCGACCCTGGTGGTACTGGCCTATCTGGGTATCGTCCTGATGTCTTTTATCGGACCGCTTTACCTTTGGTCTCTGATTGTCCTGCTGTCAGTGCCCCTGGCTTTTCGTCTGCTGCATCAGATGATGAAGCAGGTACCGGCGGATGCAGATGCACGCACCGCACAATTGGACACGGCATTTGGTGTACTGCTCGTCATATCTCTGGTTCTGGAGGGTGTTCTTTGAATCGCGTCGAATTTCGATCCGCTCCGCTGATCGGAACTGTTTTATTGGCGACGGTATTGTGGTTTGTCACATTTTACCTTACCTGGGCCACTTTCTGGATAAAGATTTCGTTTTCGGCGGCCACCCTGGCCATCCTGTCTCTCTGGCTGCAGCCCAACCGAAAAGAACATCTGAAATTTAATATGAACGCCTTCATTTTAGGCCTTTTATCAGCCTCAGTGTTGTATCTGATCTTCTGGCTCGGCAAAATAGTTTCAACCGCACTGTTTAATTTCGCCGGTTCGCAAATCGGGGGGATTTATGACAAAGGGGCCGGCACACCCATGTGGGGGATTGCGCTGTTGCTCTTTTTTATCACCGGACCCGCTGAGGAACTTTACTGGCGAGGATATTTGCAAAAAAACCTGATGGTTCGATTCGGTCAATGGCAGGGTTGGCTTCTGGCAACCACCCTTTATGCAGGAGTCCACATATGGTCGTTTAATTTTATGCTGATCGGGGCTGCCGGAGTGGCCGGTGCCTTCTGGGGGGCCATGTATTGGCGTTTTAAGAACCTGGCGCCGGTAATTATTTCCCATTCAATCTGGAGTACGGTTATCTTTGCCGTTTTCCCGATGTAGATCAAATCTTCTATCTTTCCGGTCCTCGACCTCTTCCCCCATTCCCCATTCACCCTTCCGCATTCCCCGTACCCTCTCCCATCTCTTTAATCATATCCAGCAACGGTGGTTTTAACGTCCGCCATTTGGGTTCAATGGCTTTGTCCCGATGCCAGTTGAATTCAACAAGGTCGTATTTTTCCGCAATCGTATGCTCTCGATGCTGACCGTACACGGTCTGCGGATAATGCTCGATAAACAGCATCCGATGGGGTTTGATGTTGAATTCCCTGGTGATACTGGTAGCGATATGGCCACTGCAGCTTCTTACCGACATCGGGCTTCCGACAACATCCGAGACAATAACGATCATTGGCCTCAGATGTGCCAATCCCTTTGTGCTGCCCTTTTTGAGATCAAAGATACGCAACCGGCAACTCCCACTAGCCAAACGCAACCTTCCCCCCCAGCCTTCCCAGGAGTAAATGTCATCATAAATCAGCATAAAAAACCTCGGGTTTTGTAATTTGTGTATTGCGATTTGGGATTTTAGTGCCGTATCTGGGAATGCAAATCGCTTCTATCCGAATCAGGAAGAGTTGATTTTGACGTTCCTGCGCCCGCACGCCAGTTTCATCTTGCCTTACCCGTTCATATGTAATATATTTTAAGTTTAAAAAAATAAAGGAAAAACTTGACCTTATGCCTATGACGGACAACTCCAAAATGGTGCACCATCTCGAATATGACCACAAACATTTTATTCTAGTGGGTACCGCCCATGTTTCCAGGGAAAGTGCACAACAAGTTACCAGTGTGATTCAAGACGAAAGCCCCGATACAGTCTGCGTTGAACTGTGCCGGTCCAGATATCAGTCGATCCGCCAGAAGGAGCGTTGGCAGGAGACGGATATCATCAAAATTATTAAAGAAAAAAAATCATTTCTTTTGCTATCCAATCTCTTGCTGGCATCGTTTCAGAAACGGATCGCGAAAAAGCTGAACATTAAGCCCGGTGCAGAGATGATTGCCGCCATTGAAACGGCGGATGAAGTCGGGGCCTCAATTCATCTGGCCGACCGGGATATCCGCACGACCCTTTCACGTACCTGGCGGGAAATGGGGCTGTGGAACAAAATCAAGCTCTTGTTTCAATTGATCCTTTCACTGGGAGAAGTTGACGAAATCAAGGAAGAAGATATTGAAAAAATGAAGCAGGCGGATGTCCTTGAAACCTTGCTGGCTGAGGTGGGCAAATCTTTACCGGTCTTAAAAGATATCCTAATCAATGAACGTGACCAGTACCTGGCCGCTAAAATCAGAACCGCCCCCGGCAAAAAAATTGTGGCGGTCGTCGGTGCCGGCCATATCCCGGGCATCAAGAAAAACTGGAATACCGATATCGATATCCCGGCCCTCGAACAACTACCGCCCAAAAAAAAAGTCGCCGGACTCTTAAAATGGCTCATTCCTACCGCTATAATGGCAATGTTTATCGCCGGTTTTTTTTACGGAGGTAAACAGGCCGGAAAAGATATGATCGTCTGGTGGATAGCCGCCAATGCAATACTAGCAGGGCTTGGGGCAATCATCGCCCTGGCTCATCCGATCACCATTATCGCCTCCATGCTGGCGGCACCCTTAACTTCATTAAACCCGATGATTGCAGCCGGCTGGGTCTCAGGGCTTGTTGAGGCATTTACACGTAAACCGAAAGTAAAGGACATAGAACGTCTTCCCGAAGACATCCTTTCGGTTCGGGGATTTTGGAAAAATAAGGTGACGCGAATTCTTCTGGTGGTCGTATTCACCAATTTGGGCAGTTCAGTCGGCACATTTGTCGCTTTTCCGGTGATCGTGAAAATGTTGCTGGGGGTATCTCCCTAATCGTTCGCGGGACAGGTGTCGATTTTATTCCTAAATGTATTAGGGATTCCCTAGCGATGCAAGGAACAAGGCGGATACAGGGTCGCCCAAGGCCCTGCCCTTATTTTTGAAACTTTTTACCCGGAAATCAAAGGATTCGCTTCAAAACCAAAATCAAAACATCTTTAAAACCTAATTTCCCCCCATCTTGGCCCATCTTATCATTCATGATCTGATTGTGTACTTTTTTTCATTTCATTTTGAAGTATTGTCCACAAAACCGGGTTATTCTCATCCATAATCAGTATGAATTTCATAGTAATTTTTGATATAACTATCCATATTTATTATGGATCTTTTCAAAGTAAAAATCCGGTTCCAGAGAGCCCGGCTTTGTCTAACCCCCTGGAAGGGGGCCAAGCACCGGGTATTCATGAGACAAATCAGTCCGTTAAGTCCGCCTTGGGCGGATTGGCTGGTTATTGGCGGGCATAAAAGGCTAATTCGCCTTATTATGAAGCTTGCCTTAATGAGGCAGATGCAAGAAAGCGTGAAAGATATCTAAAGTCCGGAGCCGGTAAAAAGTATTTCAAAAATAGTGTTGGAGATTACCTCAAAAATTTGTAACGGGATGCGATCAACGAATTGTAGAGTGGCTCCAGTTTTATGTTTCTGACCGTTTTGAGGTCAATAGGGCTGAGTTTCGTCAGTTTTTCTTGTAGAGGGGTTTGATCGATTTTAATGACAGGGATGGATCGGTTGCGCTTTTCGTTGTTAGCATTGTTGATTCTTGGCGGAAGGATGATCAGGCCCATGCGGTTGAGGGCCAGCAGGAGCTCCCAGCAGGCCATGTCTTCTAAATTGAATACGATCCCGAGATCGATACCTTTCGGGGGGAAATCCTTGGGCTCAATGGGGGAGCTGATTTTTATGGTAAAACACCGGATGATTTGCGCAGAGAAAAATGAATTAGTTCGAAAGACATCCGGATCCTCTTTAAATCTTTTCTAAAAATCGTTTAACCTGATATTCGAACTCTCTGGTTTCGATATCGACCGTCCTGTGTTTATCTTCGTCCACCACTGAAACAGCCACATATCCACCTGCACCTTCAAACGAAATACAGCATGGATTGCGTTCTTTTTCTTCCAATCCTTCCCCACCCTTACCAAAAAAATCAGCGGCGCGTACGATGATGTCCGGTGATTTTAACCGGGTTTGTTTGGCTATTCGGATCATTTAAGATGATTTCATGAGTTTTATTAAAAAAGGATATGTCAGGGAACTCGCTTCGCTCGCACCCTGACCTACACAATGATGAGAATGTCGGAGACAATCGGTGACCCACATGCGGCGCTAAGAAAACAACCGGGCGGCTGGTGTTCACCACCGTCGAGCGCCATCGCCGGATGCCATGCCTCAAAAAACTCGTAGGTCAGGTTGCGCCGCAGGCGTTACCTGACTTGAGAGAAAATAGCCTATATGAAACATTAAGTTTCTTTTTCGATCAGACTGGACGCTTTTCAGGCCAGCGGCGTTGCTCGTATGAAGAATCTAAATCAATTAACACTAACACGAGATGATAATGCCCTTCAGTTCAGTTTCAAAAGATAATCACCGGGAAGCGATAATTCAGAGTATGTACCGTCCGGTCGGCTGTCAAGCCGGCCGATTTATTTTTAATGGATCATCTGAGCACCTGTATCGTAGGCGCAAAGGTTTGCCTCCGTCTTCTCCGGTGCCATGGTTTTTGAAATGACGGTCTTGAAATCTTCCCGCTCCATCGGAAGATCCCCGATGGCCGCCAGAGCTCCGATCATCATAATGTTTCCATAAATCGGATTTCCCAGTTTCAGGGCGGCGTCGGTGGCATCGACAAACCAGGCATGCTCGGACAACTCCAAAATGCGCTGTTTGAGAAAATCAAGGGACGGGTAGTCGGAATCTCCGCAAATGACGGAAATCGGTTGAATCGCTCGGGTATTGCAAAGGACTTTGGTTTTTGGATTGCCATAGACCATCAGTACCCGCAGGGCTTCAATCGGCTCCAGTGCCACGACCATGTGGGCGCGGCCTTCGGGTATCTGAGGCGACCAGGTGGAGGCGGCCGATATCCTTAGATGACTCATCACCGATCCGCCCCGCTGGGATGCCCCGAAGGTCTCACCGATGGTGACCTGCAATCCCTTCACGGAAAGCATATTTCCCAGTACCCGCGATGCCATCACATTTCCCTGTCCCCCCACTCCGGTGATAATGACATTATACGGATCACACAACAGCGTTGCTTTTTCCATGATTTAGGCCGCCTCCTTTTTGCCGATAGCCCCAACAGGGCAAATTGACGCACATACGCCGCAGCCGGCACAGATAACCTCGTCGATACGTGACACCCGCTTGTCTGTGTCCCAGTTGAGTCCCGGGCATTTGAAAACCCGGGTGCAAAGTCGATTGCAGCCGCAATTTTCGCCCAGGCAGACGATTTCATCCACCGTCACCTCATACATCTTTTTGGCCTTCTTTTCCGGGCTTAAAGCACATATCTGTTTCAGCACCAGAACCTTCACACCGGATTCGTCTTCAAGAAGCTCAAGCAGTGTCTGTTGGGTTTGTTGCAGATCAAAGGGATCGCAGACCGTTACCCCGGCGCCGATGGCCTCACACAGGCCGGCAATGTCGATGCCCGGTGCGCTGTGGCCGGCAGCATTCACGGTCAGGCCCGGATGGGGCTGAAATCCCGTCATGGCGGTTCCGCTGTTGTCCAGAACGATGAGGGTGATATTTGATTTTTGGTGGACCGCGTTGACCAGAGCCGGCAGGACCGCATGAAAAAAGGTGGAATCACCGCAGACGGCAACAGCGGGCTGGTCCATGCCGAACTTGCCCAGTTTGCCGAAGCCGCTGGCCAGTCCGATGCCCGATCCCATAGAATGTAATGTTTTGAGGGTGCTGTATCCGCTGGGCAGCATGGCCAGTGAATAGCAGCCGATATCGCCGCAGACAAATCCCTGCCGGTTGTCCATCTGCAGTGCAGTGTGAATGGACCAGAAAGATGCCCGATGCGGGCACCCCGGACAAAAGGTGAGATCCCGGCCGGGGGCGGCAGCACTGACAGCCTCACCGGCACGCTGAATATAGATTTTAGGCACTGCTTGATAGTCAATCCCCAGAATTGTTGCAAGGGCTGCGACCACCCTGTCCGGATTTAACTCCCCCACCGCTGGCAGGGAGCCATCCTTTTTGCCGAAAAAAGTTTTGCTGCCGATCTTTGGTGCGAGGTCTGCGGCCAGGATTTTAACTTCATCTTCAAGAAAGGAAATGACTTCTTCGACCACCAGGATCTTTTCCGAGCAGGCCAGGTACTTCTTCATAAGTTCAGGAGGCAGCGGCCAGGTGGTTCCCAGTTTCAACAGTCCCACGCGGCCTTGGGCACCCAACAGGCTGATGGCTTCTTTGCTGTACAAAAAACAAGCGCTGCTGGTAATCATCAGAAGTTCAGGATGTTGCGGCCCGCTGTAAGCGTTGAAAGGCGACTGCTCAAACCACATGACCGCCTGTCGAAGTTTTTCTTGCTGTCGGGTGTGTTTCAATGCCACCGGATAGCTGAGGATCACCCCCGTCATGGGATCCATCGGCGGGCCGTCATGCTTGAAATATGCCTTGGCACTCAGTGCAGGCAGCTCCCCCAGCGTCACGTTTCCGCTGGCGTGGGATAGACGCGTGACGCTGCGCACCATGACCGGATTGCGTATTTCTTCAGAAAGCTCAAAGGCCCATTTAATCATGTCTTTGGCCTCCTGAAAGTCACCCGGCTCCAGCAGGGGAATTTCCACAAGCCGTGCAAAATGCCGTGATTCTCCCTCGTTGGCGCTGGAAAGAGCGCCGGGGTCGTCACAGGGCACGATGACCATACCCGCCCGGGTTCCGGAACCCGCCAGGTGCAGCAGGAAATCCGAGGCCACATTCACCCCGTTTTGTTTCATGACACAAAGCGAACGCAGCCCGGCAAAAGATGCGGCCGCCGTCACTTCCATGGCCACCTTCTCATTGACGGACCATTCCACATACAGCTTGCTTTCCCCGGACACTTTGGCCAGGCTTTCGATGATTTCCGAAGAGGGTGTCCCGGGATACCCCGCAGCCACACTGACGCCGGCTTCCAGAGCGCCCCGGGCGATGGCTTCGTTTCCCATCAGCAGATGCCGGGTCCCACTTTTACCTTCCAATAAAACAGACATGTTTCCTCCAGTTTGGCGGCCGGGTTGATAAAAAAAATTTAGGTTTCAGGTATCCAGTTTCAGTAATAACAAATTCAAATAACAAAACACAAATACCAAATGGTTCGACAAGCTCACCACCACCCTGAGCCAGGTCGAAGGGCAAATCACAATGAACTAAATTCAAAATCTCAAACAATTGGCTTTTGATCTTATTTAAGATTTGGATATTATGATTTGGGATTTAATTGTAATTTGGTTCTTGTAATTTGTTATTTCCGGTTTATCCGGGTTGGCGATTAGCTGATGCCTGAACGAAAAGTCCGGTTTCTAGTAGGTTGGGTTGAGCGCGATCTATTATGTTGGGTTTCGTCCCTCAACCCAACCTACGGGAATCAATCATTTAAAGCAATATGATTTCGAGGAGCGAAACCCAACAAATCGATTCAGCGAGTTTTCGTTCATTTACTCGCTTAGAATTTTCTCAATAATCTCAGACGGCATCCTCAGTGCCGATCGTTCGCCGTTTTCGTTATTGATCAGCTTTCTTCGTTTTAACATTCTCACTGCGCGCGCCTTCTTTTCACCTGCAGCTCTGGTAAGTTGCGCAATGCTTTTCGGCGGCATGCCCTTGGTTTCCAGATATCCTTCATCACACGCGCTTTTTACCAGGCGGGCTCCCGGCTTCGAACGAATGACCAGCGTATTCCATCCCGGCTGTCCCTCGAACATTCCCACGGACAGGTCGGAGAATTCGGAGGTCATGTCCGGACAGATGAAACAGCTCTGGGGAATGAGGGGCTTGATCTCGGAAAGCGGTATTTCCATCCGTCCGTTATCGGTTTCGAGGGCCATTATGCCGGCCGGCGGCGGCGGGATATCCATGCCCCGGATGGCCGCAATATCCAGTCTCTCGGATAGTAAGGCCGACAGCTGCCGGGTGTCCAGAGACCAGTTGCAGAACAGCCCGACGGTCAGGGCCACCGGATCGGCAAAATCTTCTCTGGCCAGGGGGTTGGTGCGCATCTGGGCGACAGCCGTCATCTGGCAGGGGGTCGCGACGACCCCCAGGCGCGTGTAACTCTCCTGGATGGCTGCGTTTACGGCGGCCAGGGTGGGAGCGGCCATAAATTTGGAGCAAGCATATTTTGTAACTTCCTGCCAGCCGGTTACCAGGCGGGGAACAGGATTGAGCCCCTGCCGATCCGTGAGGGCGGCGGCATCGATCATCCCGTTTTTGAGAGCCTGCGTGATCAGGGCAGACACGCTACCGCCGGCCTGAAACGCGCTTTGCGGCATCTTTGTGCCGGCTCTCGCGGCCAGAATCTGCCGGTAGCTTCCCAAAGGACTGCCGTCGTAGGATACGTTCCAGATTCGCCTGGACAGCTCGTCCAGGTCCACCTCTGCCTTGGGACAATAGGCATGGCAGCGGCCTTGGGACAGGTCGCAGGGAAAAAGTCTGGCGGTTTTTCCCCTGTGGTTTTTATAATAGGGGCACAGATTGACACAGGCGCCGCAACCGATACATAAATTGCGGTTAAAGACGTCTTCAACCAGCTCGTTGGATCCCAAAACGTGCATTGTTTTCGACTCCTTATTTTCTTTCTTGCTTTAATTGGTGAACCTGCTACTGTTACAAAATTGTATTTTCCTTATTGTATCTCGACAGATTCGTAATAAATAACATAAAATTTTGGGACAAAATTTTATTATGAAACCGATCGAAGAAGTCACCATGTTGTATGAGATCACCAAGGCGCTCAATGCGCATTTGGTTTTAAAAAAGTCCCTGTATAAGGTTTTGGATATCCTTTCCAATTCTATGAATATGGTACGGGGAACTATAACAATTTTAAATCCGATGCGCAATGAGATACGCATAGAGGTGGCCCATGGGTTGACCCGCAACGCCATGGAGCGGGTAAAATACAAACTGGGGGAAGGTATTACCGGTCGGGTGATTGAGACCGGCGAGGCTGTGTCCATACCGAAAATCAGCGAGGAGCCGCTTTTTCTAGATCGTACCGGTTCTCGCACGAAAAGAAAGGACGGGGACCAGTCCTTTATCTGTGTACCCATAAAAAAAGGAAAGCAGGTCATCGGCGCCCTGAGCGTCGACAGGCCGTTTGACAATTCTTATTCTTTAAAAAGCGGAGAGAAACTGCTTTCAGTTATCGCTACCATGATCGCAAGTCATGTCATCAAGCTAGAAACCATCCAGATGGACAAAGAACGGTTAAGAGAGGAAAACAGACGCTTGCAGAACGTTCTGAAAGATAAATACAGTATTCGTAGCATTATCGGCAACAGCAACAAGATGCGCGAGGTCTTTCAAATGATCTCCCAAGTGTCAAAAAGCAACGCCACCGTGCTGATTCGCGGGGAAAGCGGCACCGGAAAGGAGTTGGTGGCCAATTCCATTCATTACAACAGCCTGCGGGAAAAAAACCCGTTTATCAAAGTCAACTGTGCGGCCCTGCCGGCCACACTCATTGAAAGTGAACTCTTCGGACATGAAAAAGGTGCCTTCACCGGTGCTATCAAACAGAAGATCGGCAAATTTGAGCTTGCCCACAAGGGAACCATATTTTTAGATGAAATCGGATCCATCGGGCTGGATATTCAGGCCAATCTGCTGCGCATTCTTCAGGAGAAAGAATTCGAAAGGGTCGGCGGACACCGGACCCTTAAAATGGATGTGCGCATTATTGCCGCCACCAATAAAAACCTGGAACGCGCCGTGGAGGAAGAAACGTTCAGGGGGGACCTTTACTATCGTTTGAACGTCTTTCCCATTTACATGCCGCCGCTAAGGGCACGCAAGACCGACATTTTATTACTGGCCGATTATTTTTTGGAAAAATACGCCCTGGAGAACCACAAAGACATTAAACGCTTTTCCACACCGGCCATTGACATGCTCATGGAATACCACTGGCCCGGAAACGTGAGGGAACTGGAAAATTGCATCGAACGGGCGGTGCTGCTGTGCGAGG
>Ga0316189_10006355_pt1 | contig 11260 bp, 11 predicted proteins | sample LowCovwburrow_MG_FD_204930 | JGI IMG/M metagenome (GOLD analysis project Ga0316189, IMG submission 204930) | Coastal sediment microbial communities from Maine, United States - Lowes Cove worm burrow | ecosystem: Environmental > Aquatic > Marine > Coastal > Sediment | place: USA: Maine... | reverse complement strand
GTGAGGATTCATCTGCCGAACAGGCCGGCATCAAATCCGGGGATGTGATCCTGGCGGTCGACGGTCAGCCCACGCGCTCTACCGGGCAATTGCGTAGCCAGATCGGTATCAGGTCGATTGGCGACAGGGTGAAACTCACGATTCTGCGCGATGGCAAGGAAAAAGCCATTACCGTTAAGGTCGGTGAGCCACGAACGCTGGCATTCGAAACCAGGCAATTGCACCCATTACTCGAGGATGTCGAGTTCAGGGATAACCCGGAAGGTGAAGGCGTAGTGGTCGCCAATATGAAGCCGAATTCGATCGCAGCCTATAACGGTTTGCGCCCGCGAGACGTGATTATCGCCGCGAACAAAATACCTGTTTATGACATGGCATCGTTTAGAAAAGCGCTTGCGCGAAGCCAGTCATCGGTGTTGTTGCAGGTTAACCGGAATGGTAGTTCGCTGTTTATCGTTATTCGTTAAGCCGGTTTTAAAGAGAAGAGGTTGGTACCAGCGGGCGGACTCGAACCGCCAAGCCCGTGAAGGCGGGGGATTTTGAATCCCCTGTGTCTACCAATTTCACCACGCTGGCACGCAGGCGCGAATTCTAAATCAAATTAATCCTAAGTGGTAGCGGTTATCGATGGAAATCTGATTACCAGCGAGTATCATACGCGCTTTTTCTATACCCCTATCGCATGAAACTTAGCGACTTCGACTATCAATTACCCGAAGAACTGATTGCACAGGCGCCTTTAGCCGAGCGCAATGCATCACGTTTGCTCGTGGTTGACCCCGAAAACCAGTCAATGATTGATCGGCGTTTTACCGATTTAGAATCGTCGTTGACTCCCGGCGATTTGCTCATATTCAACAATACCCGGGTAATCCCGGCTCGCCTGTTTGGACAAAAGGCCAGCGGCGGCAAGATTGAAGTCATGGTCGAACGTATACTCGATGACCAGCAATTACTCGCCCACGTGCGAGCCAGCAAATCGCCCAAACCCGGCATGCGCTTAATGCTCGAAGGTGAGATCCGCTGCATCATGCAGGAACGAAGAGGCGATTTATTTCTACTTGTCCAGCAAAGTAATCAAAGCTGGCTGGAATTAATCGAGAGTCACGGGCACATGCCTTTGCCACCTTACATCCAGCGTGAAGATGCCGAAGCCGATCGTGAACGTTATCAAACCGTTTATGCGAAAACGCCAGGTGCCGTCGCCGCGCCAACCGCTGGTTTGCATTTTGACCAAACCCAGATTGATGCATTGAGAAATAAGGGCGTTAAGACAGCGTATATTACACTGCATGTCGGTGCGGGCACCTTCCAACCGGTCCGGGTCGATAACATTGACGATCATATAATGCATGCGGAACGTATCGAAGTCTCTGCTGAAGTTTGTGACTTGATTGCGCAAACTCGTGCGGCCGGTCGTCGGGTAATTGCGGTCGGAACCACCGTCGTGCGCAGCCTCGAAGCCGCAGCAGCCGAAGGTGAATTAAAAGCTTTTAATGGCGACACGCAAATTTTCATCAAGCCCGGTTTTGAATTTAAAGTCATCGATGCCATGATTACCAATTTCCATTTGCCGAAATCTACCTTACTCATGCTGGTGTCGGCATTTGCCGGAACCGAACTAATGCGCCAGACTTATCAGCACGCAGTTGATCAGCAATATCGATTTTTTAGTTATGGCGACGCAATGTTTATCGCATCGAGACAATAATATGCAATTTACGCTAGATAAGACGTTTGGTAATGCACGACGCGGTCGTTTGACTTTCGAGCGCGGTGTAGTCGAAACTCCGGCGTTCATGCCGGTTGGAACCTACGGTACAGTGAAGGCGATGACGCCGGAAGAGCTGAAGGATATCGGTGCGCAGATCATCCTCGGCAATACCTTTCACCTGATGCTGCGCCCCGGCACCGAGATCATCAAGAAGCACGGCGATTTGCACGATTTTATGCACTGGCAGGGACCGATCCTCACCGACTCCGGTGGTTTTCAGGTTTTCAGCCTGGCGAAGATGCGCAAGATCACCGAGGAGGGCGTGCAATTCAGTTCACCCGTTGATGGCTCAAAAGTATTCTTAAGCCCGGAAGTCTCGATGCAGGTGCAGGGTGATCTGGGTTCCGATATCGTTATGGTGTTCGATGAATGCACACCGTATCCAGCCGAAGAATCGGTAGTGCGCGAATCGATGGAAATGTCGTTGCGTTGGGCTGATCGTAGTAAAAAAGCGTTTCAACAAAATAAAAATCCTAATGCCCTGTTTGGCATTGTGCAAGGCGGCACTTACGCAAATCTGCGCCAGGAATCTGCGGCCGGTCTGGTCGAGATTGGTTTCGATGGCTATGCGATTGGTGGCCTGTCGGTTGGTGAACCCGCCGACGAACGCAACATCACCCTCGATGATACATTGCCACATCTGCCCACCGACAAGCCGCGCTACTTGATGGGCGTCGGCAAACCCGAAGATTTAATCGAAGGCGTACGCCGCGGTATCGATATGTTTGACTGCGTCATTCCGACGCGAAACGCCCGCACCGGCTTTCTCTACACGCACCAGGGCATCGTGCGCATTCGTAATAGCAAGCATAGCGAAGATACACGACCCATTGATGAGAACTGCGGTTGTTATACCTGTCAACATTATTCGCGCGCCTATTTACGTCATCTGGATAAATGCGGCGAAATTCTCGGCGCTCGACTGAATACAATTCATAACCTGTATTATTTTCAGGATTTGATGCGGCTTATTCGCGAGGCGATTGAGGCTGATCGATATGATGCGTTTTGTGAGGCGTTTTATGCGCAGTATGGGAGTGGGGCTTGAATTCAACAATTGAACTGACGTAGGGATTAATCAAACCAATGAAAACCCGCCTGGTCCAGATAGACGACTACAAACAACTAATAAACCTGCTGCGCCAACTAAAACCAAAAGACCCGCAGGCACCAGAAATTGAGCGCCGTGTTTTCGAAGAAATTATCGATTCCAGAAATCTCGATCTAATTGTCGCCGAAAAAGAAGGCAAGCTCCTGGGCACATGTTACCTAAACATTATCCCCAATTTGACTGCTGGCGGCAGGCCTTATGCGGTCATCGAAAATGTTGTCACCGATTCAACGCATCGTAACAAAGGAATCGGAAAAGCGGTTTTGAACTGGGCGATCGAAAGAGCATGGCAAAGCAATTGTTATAAAGTCATGCTCATGTCGGGTAGATCCGACGAATCGGTTCATGGGTTTTATCGGAGCTGTGGTTTTGATGCGGACGAGAAAAAGGCTTATATTCTGCGAGCTCCATGACAGGGCATAGCCCTATTACGGTTAGAGGCTAAAGCAGATTGGGATATTGATAATATGCATAAGCTCGAGAACATAGGCTTTAACGACTGGTTTCGAAGCAGGCTTGACGCTGACAAGGTTGCGGTTCACGAAGTTGCTCGGGTTGTTGCCGTACACAAGGATAGCTTCACCATTACCAATGGTCAGGGAGATGCTTTTGCTGAGCTTTCGGGTAATCTGTTCTATACCGCAAATTCGGCTGTCGATCTGCCAACGACGGGCGATTTTGTATACGCCGATTTCTATGACGATGATAGCCACGCGATCATCCACGGTGTTGTTCCGCGAAATACACTACTGAAAAGAAAGACGGCCGGAAAGCAGGTTGATTACCAGTTGATTGCGGCCAATATCGATATTGCCTTTGTGCTTCAATCGGCCGATGACAATTTTAACCTGAGACGGCTGGAGCGTTATCTGGTGATGGTCAACGAAGCTGGAATTACGCCATTTATTTTGCTCAGCAAGTGTGATCTTGTCGGGCCAAAAGAAATTACAGAATTAAAGGCGAGTATCTCGGGCATTGCTCCCGAGGTTTCTGTTCTGGCCTTCAGCAGTTTGCCTGGGAGCAATATTGACTCGATTAAAAAGCTGCTGGTAGCGGGCAATACTTATTGTTTACTCGGCTCCTCGGGTGTTGGCAAAACCACCTTACTCAACAATATTCTCGGCAGCGATCAATTTGAAACGCAAGCGGTGAGCAAAAAACAGAGCAAGGGCAGGCACACCACGACGAGTCGTGAACTGGTTCGCTTAGAGAATGACGCGATGCTGATCGATACGCCGGGCATGCGAGAGCTTGGCAATCTGTCGGTGGATACCGGTATCGACGAGACATTTGCAGAGATTGTTGCGCTTGCCGAGCATTGCAAATTTGCCAACTGTTCGCATAACAACGAAAAAGGTTGTGCAGTTCTATCTGCCATTACCGACGGCGAGTTGTCGACGCAGCGCTATGAAAACTATTTGAAAGTGAAAAAAGAATCGGCCTTCAACGACATGTCTTACGTCGAGAAAAGAAAGAAGGATAAAGATTTTGGCAAGCTGGTGAAATCGGCTATTAAAAACAAGCCGCGCCTGTAATCTGCGTTAAAGGCGCGGCTATTTCCAGGTTTTATTTATTTAGCTACTACCGCAGCAATCGCTTCACAAACCGCATCCATGTTGTGCTCGGTCATCGCGGCGACGTTAAAGCGACCTGAGTCAACGGCGTATACGGCACTGTCCTGGCGCATTTTTACAATCTGATCTTTATTCAAACCCGAGAATGAAAACATGCCGTTCTGGCGTTCGATAAAACTAAAGTCGGTGGTGACGCCTTTGGCTTTCAGTGTGGCGACGAACAGCTTGCGCATTTTATGGATCCGCGCACGCATTTCGGCTAGTTCGGCTTCCCATTCCCGGCGTAATTCTGCGTTGCCGAGTATGATTGCGACGAGTGCGCCGCCATGTTTAGGTGGCGTGGAATAGATGACGCGGATGATGCTCTTCATTTGGCTAAATGCGGTAGCGGCTATTTCGCTGGTTTTGGCAACCAGGGTAAAAGCACCCGTGCGTTCGCTGTAGATGCCGAAGTTTTTCGAGAAAGAGCTGGCGACAATCAATTCGTCACAATGTTCGGCGAATATGCGCAGGCCTTCAGCGTCTTCTTCGAGTCCGCTTGCGAATCCCTGGTAGGCGAAATCAAATAGCGGTAACAGGCCTTTTTCGGCGCAGAGTTTTGCCAGTTCCAGCCACTGCGATGCATCCGGGTCTATGCCCGTTGGGTTGTGGCAGCAGCCATGGAATAACACAATATCACCGGCTTTGGCGTTGGCCAGATCGGCCATAGCGGCGTCGAAATCGATATCGTGGCTGGTGGCATCGTAATAGTTATACCTTGCGATCTCCAGACCAACGGCGCCAAAAATACCCAGGTGATTGGCCCAGGTCGGGTCGCTGACCCAGATAGTGACATCACCGAGCTGGCGTTTAATGAACTCTGCCGCAAGACGCAGTCCGCCGGTGCCACCTGGCGCCTGTGCAGTTTGCGCACGCTTGTCGGCAATGATCTGGGCATTTTCACCAAACAGCAGTTTCTGTACGCCAAGTGCATAATCCGCAGGACCCGGAATACTCAAATAGGATTTGCTGGCTTCAATATCAAGCAGTTCAGCCTCAGCTTTTTTAACTGATGTTAAAACTGGCGTCGTGCCATTTGCATCTTTATAGACGCCAATACCCAGATTAACCTTGTGGCTGCGGCTATCGCTATTGAATTCATCGTTGAGGCCCAGAATCGGGTCGGCCGGTGCTGCGGAAATATTTTCTAACATGGTTCCTGCCAGTTATGAGTGATAAGGGAAAATAAGCGCTCGGGGGAGCGAGCGCAATTTTACGCCTGCTTGCGTGAGTTAGACAATAGCAGCCTTCAAAATTTATACTACTTGCCGGTTTACCACCGACATATAGATTTCCTTTAATCACCTTGTGAGAATTTCTCCCGAATGCCATAATACGCGCCGCTTCGGGGGCACTGAACGGTTTCAGGTCCTTAATGATAACCAGATAACGAAAGGTAAGCAGACATGAGTTTTTTTATTAACGATGCCATGGCGCAGGGCGCGGGCGGTCAACAGGCTGGTACATTAGAGCTGATTCTGCCGTTGCTGCTGATGTTTGGTATCTTTTACTTCCTCCTGATTCGTCCACAACAAAAGAAAGCCAAGGAACACAAAAACATGGTTAGCGCGCTGAAAAAGGGCGACGAAATAATTACCACGGGTGGCATTCTCGCCAAGATTACCGATGTCGATGAATCATTCCTGACCTGCAAGATTGCAGAAAACGTTGAAATCAAAGTACAAAGCCATGCGGTTTCAGCGGTCTTACCGAAAGGCACCATCAAGAAGCTTTAAACCCTATGGTTAATCAATACGCCCCGTGGAAGTATGTTCTACTCGTTCTCATTGTTTTGTTCGGCCTGATTTATTCCGCGCCCAATCTATATGGTGAAGATCCGGCCTTGCAGATTACACATCGTGTCAATCTGATTGATGACGGTGAAGTCAATGAAATTCGCAGCCTGCTCGAGAATGAAAAAATTGAATATCGCTCGATAGCGCTGGAAAACAACAATGTCCTGGTTCGCTTTGACAGCACCGAACAGCAACTCAAGGCCGCTAGTACGATCGGCGATATTCTGCGTGATACCGACAAACGTTACAGTGTTGCGCTTAATTTAGCCCCGGCCACGCCTGACTGGCTGGCGAGTTTTAATGCTTTGCCGATGTATCTGGGGCTCGACCTTCGCGGTGGTGTGCATTTCCTTATGGAAGTGGATATGGAATCGGCGATTGACAAGTCGCTGGAGCGTTCAGAAGGCGAAATTCGCAGTTTCATGCGTAACGAGAAGATCCGCTATAAAACGGTTCAGACCGAGAATCGTAGCATCAACATTCGTTTCGCTCAGGTAGCCGAACGCGATGCTGCCCGATTGCTGCTGGAAAATGAATATCGAGACTTTGTCTTCACCGACACTAATGATGGTAGTAACTGGTTTATCGAACTCAGTTTCAACGAAATTGCGTTGGAAGAAGAAAAACGCTCCGCCATTCAGCAAAATATTTCGACACTTAAGAATCGTGTGAACGAACTCGGAGTTGCCGAGCCGGTGATCCAGCGCCAGGGCGAAAGCCGCGTGGTTGTGCAGTTGCCGGGTGTGCAGGACACGGTTCGGGCAAAAGAAATTCTCGGTGCTACCGCAACGCTGGAATTTCGACTGGTGCACGGCAGTTTTAACGACTGGACGACGGCGCAGTCAACGGGTAGAGCGCCGGTGGGTACTCGGCTTTACCAGCGCAGCGACAACAGTCCGGTTTTATTAAAGCGCAGCGTGATTGTCACCGGTGATCAGATTGTCGGTGCAGCTTCGGGTTTTGACAGTCGTTCGGGTACGCCAAACGTCACCATTACCATGAATGCCAAGGGTGCGGATCGCATGAGTAATATCACCCGCGACAATATCGGCAAACCCATGGGTGTTCTGTTTATCGAAGATAAATATGATTTCCGTGAAGTCGACGGCGTCAAAAAGAGTTTTAGAACCACCGAGTCGCAGGTTATCAATGTTGCCACGATTCGCGATCAACTTAGTAAACGTTTCGAAATTACCGGGCTGGACAGCACACGCGAAGCACGTGATCTGGCCTTGCTGCTACGTGCTGGTGCCTTACGTGCGCCAATGGTCATCATCGAAGAACGCACGGTTGGCCCGAGCCTCGGACAGGAAAATATCGACAAGGGTTTTATGTCCGTCATTATCGGTTTTATCGCGGTGCTGATTTTCATGGCGATTTATTACCGGGTCTTTGGTCTGGTGGCGAATGTTGCCCTGACCTTTAACCTGGTATTGCTGGTGGCAGTGTTGTCACTTCTACAGGCAACTTTAACCTTGCCGGGTATTGCCGGTATCGTGCTTACAGTCGGTATGGCGGTCGATGCCAACGTCCTGATTTTCGAGCGTATCCGCGAAGAAATCCGACTGGGTAATACGCCACAGGCGTCAATTTTTGCCGGTTATGAAAAGGCCTTTGGTACCATTGCCGATGCCAATATCACCACCCTGATAGCCGCTATCGTGTTATTTGGTTTCGGCACCGGGCCGATTCAGGGATTTGCGGTGACCTTGTCTATCGGTATTGTAACTTCAATGATTACCGCTATTTTTGGTACTCGAGCAATTATCAATTTGATTTATGGCCGTAAGTTGGTCAAAAAGCTGGCTATATAGGGCGAACCAACCATGTATAAAATTTTTAAAGGTCAATTCGACTTCATGGCGCTGCGAAAAGCAGCAATGGTTATGTCGGCAGTGCTCATTATTATTTCGCTGGGAAGCCTGATCACCCAGAAGCTTAACCTGGGTATAGACTTTACCGGTGGTAGTGTCATCGAAGTCGGTTATCCGGAAGCCGTTGAGCTGCAGCCGATTCGTCAGGTGCTGGAGACCAATGGTTTTAACGATGCCATTGTTCAGCATTTTGGCAGTGCCAAAGAAGTATTAATTCGTCTGGTACCGCGTGCCGATCAGGACAAGGCAGAACTGACTTCGCAGATTATCCTTCTGTTAAACGAAGCCAGTGATCAGTCAATCGATGTTCGACGGGTGGATTTTGTTGGCCCGCAGGTTGGCGAAGAATTAACCGAAGACGGTGGCCTGGCGGTGCTTTATGCGTTGATCGCGATTTTGATCTATGTCTCGCTGCGATTTGAATACCGCTTCTCGATAGGCGCGGTCGCCGCGCTTATTCACGACGTATTGATTACGCTGGGTATTTTCTCGGTATTACAACTGGAGTTCGATCTGAGCGTGCTGGCAGCCTTGCTCGCGGTAATCGGTTATTCATTAAATGATACGATAGTTGTCTTTGACCGAATCCGCGAAAATTTCCGTAAGATTCGTAAGAAGACTTCGATGGAAATAACCAATGATTCGATCAATCAAACCATCTCGCGTACCTTAATGACCTCGTTAACAACCTTGCTGGTACTGTTATCGTTGTTTTTCCTCGGTGGTGAAGTCATCCATGCTTTTGCGATGGCACTGATTATCGGTGTGCTGGTTGGTACCTATTCATCGATTTATGTGGCTACCACGACGGCTTTGGCGCTTGGTATTGATCGCACGGATTTATTGATTCCAGAAAAGGATAGCGAAGAACTCTCCAGGCCCTGAGCGCTCGGAAAGGTGATCCGGCCCACTAAAATCACTACGATATTCTGATAGCCTTGCCATCAATAATACAGGAGTAGCGTGATATGCATATAGAACCAGAACTCGTCGCAGAACTGAACCTGTTGATGCGGTATCGGATGACTTCTACACCGGCCGGTGGCATTGAAATCGGCCAGGCTGCCGATGCTGCAACTATCGCAGCGGCCATGCGTCTGTTTAACAAAGGCCTTATCGAACGCACCGATGGTGGCGAATTAACCGATAAAGGCCGTGAGACTGTCGATAGCCTTAGTCGCCTGCTCAGTCTGCTTCAGCCACCGCTTGAACCGATCTAGGCATAGCCTTTCCGCTCTAAGGCAAAGCTTGCCGCAATATAGCTCGAGCTTTGCCGTTTAACTTCGTTATATCCCTTTCCTATCAGTTAAAATCTATTCTGGCACAGTCTCTGCATAGTCCCTCATTAAGATTAATGATGGAGACAGTCAATGAACCAGGCCCTATGGGTTGCCAAGACCGGCCTCGATGCGCAGCAAACGCGTTTGTCGGTGATTTCCAACAATCTGGCGAATGTCAGTACGACCGGCTATAAGCAGTCGCGCGCGGTCTTCGAAGACCTGCTCTATCAGAATATTCGTCAGGTAGGCGGTCAGACATCGCAGGATACGCGCCTGCCTTCCGGCTTGTCGCTGGGTACCGGTTCACGAGTGGTGGCAACCGAGAAGGTGCATACTCAGGGTAATATTGAAAATACCGGTAAATCGCTGGATCTGGCCATCGACGGCAAAGGCTTCTTCGAGATTTTGTTACCCGATGGTAGCGTTGGTTACACCCGAGACGGTAACTTCATGCTCTCTGATCAGGGTGAAATGGTCACCGCCAGCGGATATGCACTACAGCCCGGTATTACCATTCCTGAAGATGCCCAGTCGATTACGGTCGGCGTCGACGGTGTGGTTAGTGTCACCCTGCCGGGTCAGTCTGCGCCGGTTTCAATCGGCGATATTCAAATTTCCAACTTTATCAATCCGACTGGTTTACAGCCTATCGGCGAAAACCTGCTGACTGAATCCGCTGCCAGTGGTGCGCCACAGGCGGGCACGCCGGGACAAACGGGTCTGGGTCAGTTGCGTCAGGGTTCGCTGGAAGCTTCCAACGTCAATATCGTTGAAGAAATGGTGGGCATGATCGAAACCCAGCGGGCTTATGAAATGAATTCAAAAGTGATTTCTACTGCTGATGGCATGATGCAGTTCCTCAATAACAACACTTAGAGGTGAAAAATATGTTCGTTAATCATCGACTCGCCATTTCAGCATTATTGCTGGTCTTGTTAAGCGCCTGTTCTACAACCCGAATTGAAGTCCAGCCGGATCCGCAATATGCCCCGATTGACCTTAAATCTGCGCAGTTTCAGCCGGTCAATAATGGCTCCATTTTTCAGGTTGGTCGTTCGGTGCGGCTGTTCGAGGATAACAAGGCTTTCCGCATCGGCGATTTACTCTCGGTCAAATTGTCCGAGTCAACCAATGCCTCGAAATCGGCGGCTACCAATACGGCTAAGGATGACGAAGTGGATCTCGGTGTTACTGCCTTCCTCGGCACGGTGCCGACCAATGACGATGATCCTTTCCTGACGAATTCATTAAGTGGTGAACGCGACTTTTCCGGTACTGGCGACAGTGCGCAAAGCAATAGTCTGGATGGTGAGATCGCAGTCATGGTCACCGATATTTTACCGAACGGAACGTTGGTGGTTCGCGGTGAAAAAATTATTGGTTTGAACCAGGGATCAGAATTTATTCGGCTTTCTGGTCTTGTGCGGCCACAGGATGTGAGTTCCGGCAATATTGTCTTCTCACGCAAGCTGGCGAATGCGCGAATCTATTATGGCGGTGGCGGTGTTATCGCAGAAGCCAATAGCAGGGGCTGGCTAAGCCGCTTTTTCGATAGCCCCATGTTCCCCTTTTAGGAGAGTCTAATGAAACCGTTTAAGTTATTTATATTGTTGATTTTATTGACCTTTCACGGCAGCGTATGGGCCGAGCGCATCAAGGATATGACCACCATTAAAGGTGTTCGCAGCAACCAGCTGGTTGGTTATGGCCTGGTGGTTGGTCTCGACGGTTCGGGTGATCAAACCTCGCAAACGCCGTTTACCGTGCAGAGCTTAAAAAGCATGTTGTTGCAATATGGCATTACTTTGCCGG
>Ga0316189_10006354_pt1 | contig 11261 bp, 9 predicted proteins | sample LowCovwburrow_MG_FD_204930 | JGI IMG/M metagenome (GOLD analysis project Ga0316189, IMG submission 204930) | Coastal sediment microbial communities from Maine, United States - Lowes Cove worm burrow | ecosystem: Environmental > Aquatic > Marine > Coastal > Sediment | place: USA: Maine... | reverse complement strand
TGCCTTGCAATTCAACGGCATTTTTGAGGGCCTTGTCTGGCGTGCAAGGGTCTGGGCCTATATCAACGTCAGCCCCACCCCCGCGCAAGACTTCACAGATATAGATACTTGCTGTGCCCCGATCTACACGCACGGTTCTTTCTTTGAGATCGGCCAACGCCGTGACAAATGTCTCGCGTTCAAAAACGAGAACGCCATCGTCTTCAAGGTGTTTGCGAACGGTGTCACTGAGTTTATTGCCCTTCACAAACAAAGAAGATGTGGCATCTGAATTTAAAATGGCATAGCCCAAAACAACCGGGGTCATGTCTAAATCGCTGCCCCGAATGTTAAACAGCCAAGACAAGTTATCGGGTGAAGAAATGACCAACGTATCAAGCCCACCGGTCTTTAAAACATCGGCGATACGTGCCCGTTTATCTTTTGAAGATTCACCGCCATAAATTTCTGGGTGAAGGACGACCAACCCCGCAGGTGAGGCGGGGCGGTCTTGCCACAAATCATCAATGAGGTTGTGTTCGACTTCAACCATCTCCACATTAAAGTTCTTCATGACCGTTTGCACGCGCGCCAGTCCTGAAGGCGTATGAAGTCGTGAATCAAACCCAATTTTGTCACCCGCAGACAAAAGCCTCTGCAACCAAAGTTCCAAGGGGTTATCGGTGCTATGAAGATGTTGCCAGTGTTCGGCGGGACATTGGTCTTTGACTTGAAGCGTATAGCGCCCATCGACGAACATGGCTGCTGTCTCTAGACCGATAACGGCTAACCCCGCCGTACCCTCAAAGCCACTGATCCATTTCAAGCGTTCTGCCGATGGCGGAACGTATTCATTTTGGTGGCCATCCGCACGGGGCACCAAGTAAGCGCTGAGGCCACGTGCTTTCATTTGGGCACGCAAAGCCTTCAATCGCTTGGCTTGGATGTCCGTGTTCATTGTGCGGCTTCTGCGCCCTCTTCGGGTTCGGGATCAGGTTTCACGGTCGCCAAGGCTTCGAACACTTTGCGACGATGAGCCAAATCGGCTTCCAACATTTTCACCAATTTATCGAAACGTTCTGGGTCTTTGCGTTGCACCTGGCGGAAGCGGTTTTCTTGCACAAGGTACTCGCCAAGTGACCGCGTGGGTCCACGACTATCCAATTGCAAAGAGGCTTTGCCAAGTTCTGCCATACGCGGATCAAAACGATAAAGCGGCCAGTATCCCGATTCCACAGCCAACTTTTGATGTTCGATGCCATCGGCTAAGTCATAACCATGTTCGATACAAGGCGAGTTGGCGATGATCAATGATGGCCCGTCAAACTGTTCGGCTTCTTGGAACGCCTTGACGGTTTGTGCATCTTTTGCGCCAAATGCCACGCTTGCGACATAAACATGACCGTAACTGATCGCCATGAGTCCTAAGTCTTTCTTCGGCAAGTTTTTGCCAGAGCTTGCGAATTTTGCAACGGCACCCATTGGGGTCGCTTTGGATTGCTGTCCACCGGTGTTGGAATAAACTTCGGTATCCATCACCAAGATATTGACGTTAACACCAGATGCCAGAACGTGATCGACGCCCCCGTACCCAATGTCATAAGCCCAGCCATCACCGCCGAGAATCCAAACGGTCTTTTTCACCAAATAATCCGCGATGCCCGCCAAGGCCAGCGCATCGTCTGTGCCGATTTTTTCAAGGCTGACTTTCAAACGCGCGACGCGATCGCGTTGCGCAATAATGCCGGTCTCATCGGATTGATCGGCTTCTAACAGGCCATCCACCAATTCGTCATCGGCAATGACTTCGACCAAATTGTTTAACTGTTCAAAGGCGTGTTCAAAATGATGATCCATACCCAAACGGATACCCAAGCCAAACTCTGCATTGTCTTCAAACAACGAGTTCGCCCACGCAGGCCCACGACCGTCTGAATTGCACGAATATGGCGTGGTCGGCAAGTTACCGCCAAAGATCGACGAACAGCCCGTGGCGTTCGCAATCACGGAACGATCCCCATAAAGTTGGGTCAACAATTTGATATATGGTGTTTCGCCACACCCCGAACAGGCCCCGGAAAATTCAAACAGAGGCTCGGCAAACTGGCTCATTTTCAGGTTTGGACGAAGGGCACCACGATCAGCCTCTGGAATTTCCAAGAAGAAGTCGAAGTTTTCGACCTCTTGTTCTTTCAAGGCTGGTTGGGGCTGCATGACCAACGATAACCGTTCAGGATTTTTCTTGTCTTTGCCCGGACAGACCTTAACGCACAAGGTGCATCCGGTGCAGTCTTCGGGTGCCACCTGTACAGAGTACTTGGTTCCTTCGCCAAATTCGCGGCCTTTATAGTCCATAGACTTAAAGGTTTCGGGCGCATCGGACAGATCGTCTTCACTGAAGGCCTTAACGCGAATAGCGGCATGCGGACAAACCATGGCGCACTTGTTACATTGAATGCACAAACCTTCTTCCCACACCGGGATATCCAAAGCCAGATTGCGTTTTTCCCACTTCGCCGTTCCCAACGGCCATGTGCCATCAATGGGGAATGCGCTGACGGGCAACATGTCGCCTTCACCAGCCAACATCTTCGCCGTTACGTTCTGCACGAAGTCTGGGGCCTTTGGGGAAACGATGGGCGCCAAGTCAAAGTCGGAGCTAACCTCGCTGGGCACAGAAACTTTTTCCAAGTGCGCAAGGGAAGCATCCACCGCAGCCCAGTTCATTTCAACAACCTTGCGGCCTTTTTTACCGTAAGACTTTTCAATAGCACCTTTGATTTGTGCAATGGCTTCATCGTGTTCAAGAACACCCGACAGGCCAAAGAAGCACACTTGCATCACGGTGTTGATGCGCTTGCCCATGCCGGCATCGTGAGCCACTTTCGAAGCATTGATGACATAGAATGTTAGGTCTTTTTCGATGATTTGGCGTTGGATAGAGCGCGGCAACTTGTCCCAAACTTCATCTTTAGAAAACGGAGCGTTCAGCAAGAACGTACCACCTTGTGAAGCTTGCTTTAAAACGTCTACGGTTTCCAACATATGGAATTGGTGACAGGCGACAAACTCGGCACGCTTGATCAGATAACAAGAACGAATGGGTTCGGGGGAAAAACGCAGGTGCGAAATGGTGATGGCCCCTGCCTTTTTTGAATCATAGACAAAATAACCTTGCGTATAATCTTCGGTGTTTTCAGCGATGATTTTAATCGAGTTTTTATTTGCACCAACGGTCCCATCTGATCCCAGACCAAAGAATATCGCCCGGCTTACGCCTTCGGGTTCGCATTCAAAATTATCGTCAACATCCAAAGACAGATGTGTGACATCGTCAATGATACCGACGGTAAAGGTCGGTTTAGGATCGTCTTTTAAGAGCTCGTCAAAAACAGCCTTGGCTTGCGCGGCGGTAAAGTCTTTCGACGACAAGCCATAACGACCGCCGATAACTTTCATCGTGCGACCAGATCGGCTTAAAGAGGTCACGGTGTCCATATATAACGGTTCACCAAGGGCGCCGGCTTCTTTGGTCCGGTCTAATACAGCAACGGACTTAACCGAGCTTGGAAGAGCGTCAACAAAGCGTTGTTCATCAAACGGACGGAACAAGCGAACCTGCAACACGCCAACTTTTTCGCCATTGCTATTTAAGTGATCGGCAACTTCACGACAGGTTTCGCCGCCCGATCCCATAATAATAACGACACGGTCAGCATCAGCCGCACCGTGAAATTCATACAGCCCGTATTCGCGGCCCGTAACTTTTGCAAACTTTTTAAACGTGTCTTCCAAAATATCGGGCACGCGCTCATGGACCAGGTTGCGGGCTTCTTGCATTTGGAAAAATGTGTCTGGGTTTTGTGAAGATCCACGCAACACAGGGCTGTCCGGCGTCAGCGCATTGTTGCGATGGCAATCGACCATGTCTTCACTAACCATCTGGCGCAATTCATCATTGCTCAGCTGTTCAATCTTGGAAACTTCATGCGAGGTGCGAAAGCCATCAAAGAAATGCATAAAGGGCACGCGTGAGCTAAGCGAGGTCGCTTGAGCGATGCAGGCGAAATCTTGAGCTTCTTGCACGGTGGCGCTCGACAACATGGACATTCCTGTTTGACGACAAGACATCACATCGGAATGATCACCAAAAATAGACAGCGCATGGGTGGCGATGGTGCGGGCCGCAACGTGCAGACAGAACGGATGTAATTCACCTGCAATTTTGTACAGGTTTGGAATCATCAACAGCAAACCTTGCGACGACGTGAACGTGGTGGTCAGAGCACCCGCTTGCAATGCGCCGTGAACCGCGCCTGCGGCACCGGCTTCGGACTGCATTTCCACGACATCGGGGATATTCCCCCAGATATTTTTTTGCTTATTGGCCGACCAAGCATCTGCCAATTCACCCATCGTTGACGATGGTGTGATGGGGTAAATCGCAATAACTTCGTTCAAACGGTGAGCAACAGAGGCAACAGCTTCATTACCTTCAACCGCAATCATTGTCTTGTTCGCCATGGATGCAAAGTCTTTCATTATTAAAATAGGTCGATATTTATAGGCTGAAAGCCCGAGTTCGGCAAAGCAAAACCGGGCCAATGGGTTCTTTTATATGGGGCCCACGGTTGGATATTCCAACTTTTTACACAAAAAAGTGAACAGCTTTCTCATTCAACACTCTTTAAAAGTGATTTCTAGGCGATTTAGCTGATTACTAAGCATTGCAATAAACTCAGCTTTTCCCTAATCTCCGCCCTCTTTCAGGCCTACGGAAATACGAGAGACCCAAATTGTTAGTCGACCTCTTTGATTTTGAATTACCCCAAGGCAACATTGCCCAATCCCCCGCAAGCCCGCGCGACAGCGCGAAAATGTTGGTGGTGGGCGACAAGGGTCTGTATGACCAGTCCACCGCTCAACTGGCTGAGTTTCTTAAACCCGGCGACATCTGCGTGTTTAATGACACGCGGGTGATTCCAGCGCGCCTGACCGGGAAACGTGGCGAAGCGGGGATGGAAGTCACTTTGCACAAGCAAGAAGCTCCCGATACGTGGCTGGCTTTTGCCCGTCCGGCTAAAAAATTAAAAGTCGACGACCTGATCGAATTTAAAGGAGGCTTTGCAGCCACCGTGATCGCAAAAGGCCTAGGCGGCGAAGTCACCTTGAACTTCAATACCTCGGGTGATGATTTAATGACCGAGCTCAAGGCTCAAGGTTCAATGCCGTTGCCGCCCTATATCAAGCGCGCCAAAGGTGGACAAGTCGAAGATGTCGAAGACTACCAAACCCTGTTTGCTAAAAACTTAGGGGCCGTTGCCGCCCCCACGGCGGGTCTGCATTTCACGCCAGCTCTTTTACAAAGCTTGGAAGACAAAGGCATCCACACCGCCCGTGTTACATTGCACGTTGGGGCCGGGACGTTCTTACCTGTCAAAGTCGACGACACCGTTGATCACAAAATGCATGCCGAATATGGGGCGATCAGCTCTGACACGGCAAAGGCCATTAACGATGTGCGGGCCCAAGGTGGCCGTGTGGTGGCCGTCGGCACCACGTCATTGCGGGTTTTGGAAAGTGCTGCGGCCGACGATGGCACTTTGCATGAATTTGCAGGCGACACCTCTATCTTCATCACGCCAGGCTATCGCTTTAAGATCGTCGACGTCATGATGACGAACTTCCATTTGCCCAGATCCACTTTGTTTATGTTGGTGTCGGCTTTTGCGGGCTTGAAACGCATGCACGAGGCCTACAGCCACGCCATTAAAACAGGCTATCGGTTTTATTCTTATGGCGATGCGTGTTTGCTCACACGGGCTGATGAGGATGAAACATGACCGCATTCGGTTTTGATTTAAAAGCCACAGACGGCACAGCTCGGCGCGGACAAGTTAACACCGCCCACGGATCAATCCAGACGCCCGCCTTTATGCCCGTGGGTACCGCGGCGACGGTCAAAGCCATGTTGCCTGAAAGTGTCAAAGCCACCGGGGCCGAAATTCTCTTGGGCAACACGTATCATTTGATGCTTCGCCCCACGGCGGAACGCGTCGAACGATTGGGTGGCTTGCATAAGTTCATGAACTGGTCTGGGCCGATCCTCACCGACAGCGGTGGCTTTCAGGTGATGAGTCTTAGCGAACTGCGCAAATTGGATGAAAACGGTGTGACGTTTCAAAGCCACATCGATGGATCAAAACACACATTAACGCCGGAACGCTCCATCGAAATTCAGCACATGTTAGACGCCGACATCACCATGTGTTTCGATGAATGTCCCCCCTTCCCGTGCGAAAAAAATGAAGTCCAGCGTGCGACCGAACTGTCCATGCGCTGGGCAAAACGGTCCAAAGACGCCTTTGTCCAACGCGAAGGCTATGGTTTGTTCGGCATTTGCCAAGGTGGCGTCCATGACGATCTGCGCGAACAGTCTGCCAAAGCTTTGGTCGACATCGGTTTCGACGGATACGCCATTGGTGGCTTGGCCGTTGGCGAAGGCCGCGAACGCATGTTCGATGCGCTCGACTTAACAACCCCGCACCTGCCCACGGACAAACCCCGTTACCTGATGGGTGTGGGTAAGCCAGAAGACATCGTTGGGGCCGTCGCGCGCGGTGTCGATATGTTCGATTGCGTACTGCCCACACGTTCGGGGCGCACGTCACAAGCTTGGACTCACCGAGGCCCGGTCAACATGCGCAACGCACGTCACACAGATGATCCGCGTCCAATTGAAGAAGGCTGCACCTGTCCGGCCTGCAAAGATCATTCGCGCGCGTATATTCGCCACCTGATCCAATCCAAAGAAATTTTGGGTGCCATGCTTTTGACTTGGCACAACTTGCATTACTATCAAGTCCTGATGAGCGAAATCCGTGAAGCCATTTCAGAAAATCGCTTCGAAGATTTCCAACGCGAATTTGCCGCAGCGCAAGTTCAAGGTGATATTGAGGCCCTAGCATGACACATGAAAACCTCGGCCAATTGGGACAACAAGTCGACGCCCCAGATTCGCCCGAAGAAGCCGTTCTGGAAACCGTGCCCAATCCACAAGCGGGCACCGACTACGTCGCGCGTTTCACGGCACCGGAATTTACCAGCTTGTGCCCCGTCACGGGTCAGCCCGACTTCGCGCACTTGGTGATCGACTACATCCCAGACGACAGCTTGGTGGAAAGCAAATCGCTAAAGCTCTATCTCACCAGCTTTCGCAACCACGGTTCGTTTCACGAAGACTGCACAATCAGTATCGCCAAAAAACTCATCAAAGCCGCCAACCCCAAATGGCTGCGCATCGGCGGATACTGGTACCCCCGCGGAGGAATCCCCATCGACGTGTTTTATCAAACGGGCGAAGCCCCTAAAGGTGTGTGGATTCCCGAACAAGACGTGCCGGGATATCGCGGACGTGGGTAATTGCTGAAGGCAACATCCCCTTTCACAGCTCATAAATTGATGCTTAGAATCGAACATCGCCCGACTTCCATGTCGACGGCACTCATTTAAATTGTCTAAGTGTCCGTTTACAAGTAAGTTAGAAATGAACTTAAACTTAGCAAGCAACATATAGCAAAGATGATAACGTAATGGGATCAGGATCAACACGACCAAACACTGCCGATGACAAAATGATAGCGGCTATTGAACGCGGTGATCGAGAAGAGTTTAAAGATCGCAGCCCACCTAAAAATACGGATAAGAAACTCATCAAAGAAAAAAAAGCTCGGGCAGAAGAAGCACGGAACAAATCTAACGCTTTGAAAGCGTTGAGATTAGCTGCTGAAAAAGAAGCCGCTGCAAAATAAACGCAAAAGGCACCGTCGCATCAAATTGGATTGCTAAGGCTATCGGCTGGGTCAGAAACAGATTTAAAGATGCCTGCTTTCCATAGGAAAGCGGCCATGTTGGGGAGGCTTAACCCGCGTTAACCACTTCCCCCTTTACCTCCCCCCAAAATCATCGGACACTTCTTCTCTCATTTGAAGGAGGTCCCCCATGTCAAAACCGTTGCTCATCATCGGAAACAAAAATTATTCAAGCTGGTCTTTGCGTCCGTGGCTAGCCATGCGGGTGGCAGGGATTGCGTTTGAGGAAAAGCTGGTGCCGCTTTTTGAGGACGACTGGGCAGAGCGCAAGGCTGAGTTACCGTCTGGCACCGTTCCGGTTTTGATGCACGATGGAAATGTGATTTGGGAGACCTTGGCGATTTTGGAATATGTGGCCGAAGTTTGGCCGGATGCGAACTTGTGGCCATCTGACCGGGCAGCGCGAACACGCGCACGCGTGATCTCCAGCGAAATGCATGCGGGCTTTACCAACGTGCGCGGTGCCATGCCCATGAACATTCGGTGTTCGTTCCCCGGACGCGGCCAACATGACGGCGTGGCCCAAGACATCGCGCGGATTGAGACCATTTGGACGGATTGTCGTAAGGCATATGGCCAAGACGGTGATTTTTTGTTTGGGGCTTTTTCAAATGCAGACGCCATGTTCGCGCCGATTGTGAGCCGCTTTACGACCTATGACGTGAAGGTCAATGACACGTGCCGGGCGTATATGGATGCGGTGCAAAACCTTTCCGCCCTGCGCGAATGGTCAGACGCGGGACGAGCCGAGCCGTGGGTGATCGACGGTGATGAAATTGATTTTGTGGAAGGTCAGTCTTCGCCCGAATAGATGCTGCCCGCCGTGCAGGTTTCTTTCACGGCAACTTTGCTAAGCCCCGGCAAATCCGGTTTGACCTTGGCCCAAATCCAACGCGCGATGTTTTCGCTGGTGGGATTTTCCAAGCCTTCGATGTCATTCAAATAATAATGGTCCAACTGATTAAGCGTAGGTTTGAACGCGGCTTTCATGTCGGCGAAATCAATCACCCATCCGGTGTGATCGTCCACCGGGCCCGACACCGTCAACGTCACTTCGAACGAATGCCCGTGCAGGCGCGCGCACTTGTGACCATCTGGAACGTTGGGTAGGTGGTGCGCCGCTTCGAAAGTGAAAATTTTATAGATGTCCATGATGCTCGGTCCGTTTGGGCTTAAAGAATATTCAACAGTTTATGTGTTTGCAGGCTTAAACGCCACTTCGGATGCAAGCGACAATAATCCATCGCCAAAATCACGTTTTGGGGTTGCGCGGGTCCATCCATGGCTTGCACATAAAAATGGGTAAAATCGAGACTGGCAAAATCCGCAGGGTCCATATTGCTTTGCGGATACACCAGTTTCAACTCGTTCCCGCAGGTAACTTTTAAAGCCGCCGTGCCTTTGGGGGAAACGGTGATCCAGTCGATGCCATCGGGCAGGTCTTGTGTGCCATTACTTTCAATCGCGATTTCAAAACCGCATCGATGCAAAGCATCTACCAACGCATCATCAACTTGCAAGCCCGGCTCGCCACCCGTCAAAATCACAAAACGATCTTCCTCATCGTCCGGCCAAAAGTCCAAGACGGCATCTGCAAGTTCTTCGGCGTCTGAAAATTTTGCTCCGCCGACAAAGTCCGTATCACAAAAATCGCAAGCTGAATCACGACGATCGACTTCACGTCCTGACCACAAGTTACAGCCCGTAAAGCGGCAAAAGACCGCCGCGCGCCCGGTGTTGGCCCCTTCGCCTTGTAGGGAATAAAAAATTTCTTTGACCTGATAGGCCATACGTTAAGCACCTTCTTGATAGCGCGTAGGGTCAACAAGCCCCGCTTCGCGAAAACCTTTAAGACGCAACTGACAGGCATCGCAATGTCCGCAGGCCGCCCCATCCGCACTTGGATCGTAACACGAAATGGTCAGGCCATAATCAACACCGAGCTTCATGCCTTTTTCGATGATCTCGGCTTTGGTCAAATCAATCAGTGGCGTGTGGATGGTCACGGGCGAGGTGCCTTCGACTCCGCCTTTGGTGGCCAAGTTCGCCATGGTTTGAAAAGCTGAAATATAGTCCGCACGGCAATCGGGATAACCGGAATAGTCCAAGGCATTCACCCCGATAAAGATATCGCCGGTCCCCAAGGCCTCGGCCATGGACAGCGCGCACGACAAAAACACCGTGTTGCGCGCGGGGACATAAGTCACGGGAATGTCGGCATTCATTGTAGCTTCGTCGCGATCTTTGGGGACATCAATATCAGCGGTCAGAGCCGAACCACCGAATTTCGACAAATCCAAATCCAAGACCACATGGCGAATGGCGGCTTTTTTGGCAATGGCGGCGGCGCATTCCAGCTCATGATTATGGCGCTGACCATAGCTAAAGCTGATGGCGTGAACGTCATAACCGTCGGCTTGGGCAATCGCCAAAACGGTCGAACTATCCAAACCACCGCTTAACAACAGTACGGCTTTTTTGTTATCGTCTATAGTCACGTTATCTTTCCCGTGTCGTGAGACCTTAATTTGGCTCAGGATTTACCCTTCTTTCGCGTTTGAGGCAACCATCGCCGTGATCAACATCAAAGACAAAATCCGAGAATATGCACTTGAGATCGGTTTTGATGTCGTGGGTTTTGCTCCACAGGCGTTAAAGGCCAGCCACGGCAAGCACCTTAGGCAATACGTTGACGAAGGCCGTCACGGCACCATGGGATGGATGGAAACCCGGCAATATGAACGCTCTAGCCCCGATCAGCTTTGGGACGGAACAAAGTCCGTCATCGTGCTCGGCACCAATTATGGTCCAGCCAGCCCCCCCGAGCTTGCGCCAAAAGAGGCTGCTACAATTTCGTGTTACGCACAAAATCGCGATTATCACGATCTTGTTAAAAAGCGCCTGAAACAGTTGGGGCGTTGGATGGCGTCCGAGTTTGATTGCGAACTCAAGGTCTTTGTCGACACCGCCCCCGTGATGGAAAAGCCCTTGGCACAATTGGCAGGATTGGGTTGGCAAGGCAAACACACCAATGTGGTCAGTCGAGACTTTGGCTCGTGGTTGTTTTTGGGCGAGGTTTTTGTCGATCTTGAGATCGACCCTGATGAACCTGAAACAGACCACTGCGGAGACTGCACGGCATGCTTAGACGCTTGCCCCACGCAAGCCCTGACACCTTATAAAATAGATGCCCGAAAATGCATTTCCTATCTGACCATCGAACACAACGGCGACATTGATCCAGACTTGGCTAGCAAAATGGACAATCGCATTTATGGATGTGACGCGTGCTTGGCAGCGTGCCCGTGGGTGAAATTCACCAAGCCCCATAACGAGCCCGCCTTTCAGCCAAGGCCTGAACTCATCCACCCCAAGCTTGATGAATATGACAAATTAGAGGACACAACTTTT
>Ga0316189_10006352_pt1 | contig 11261 bp, 7 predicted proteins | sample LowCovwburrow_MG_FD_204930 | JGI IMG/M metagenome (GOLD analysis project Ga0316189, IMG submission 204930) | Coastal sediment microbial communities from Maine, United States - Lowes Cove worm burrow | ecosystem: Environmental > Aquatic > Marine > Coastal > Sediment | place: USA: Maine... | reverse complement strand
ACGCGATGATCGCAGTTTTAAATTCTTCGTACCCACGGTCAAACGTGGTCCGCGCCCGACGCCATGTTTCGCGCGTCATATCGCGGTAGTCAATTTCATAAACCGAGCTTAGAAACCTGCTTGATTGCTCAACGGCCCGGGTCATCTCTATGGGGTGTACGGCCAAACGGTCACCAAATACTTTCTGGAACGCACTGTACATTGCCTGATGCAACTCATTACCTGGCTCAAAGCGGGTCAGCAGAAAACGCACATCACAAAATGCTTTGGGCAAAGTCATATTCCCCGCGGGGAAGGTTCCGTCAAAACCGACCGCCAAATCTTCCAGCGCTTCAGATAATTGTCCGATAAAACTGGTTGTACTGTCATATTCCCAATAGGCGGGACCTGAAGGTATATACAGCATGTCCGCCGCAAAAACCGCATTCATTGACTGATATCCGATTGCAGGCGGGCAGTCGAAAATGATCAGGTCATAAGCATCATCGGGTATCGCATCCAGATAGCGGCTGACGGCCGCAAAGAACGACCATTCAGGGTTCAGGTGACGATATTGCGCGCTGGCAAATTCAACAAAGGCTGCATTGGCACATGAAGGGACAATATCAATTGTCGGCCATGCGGTGGACTTGATGAAATCGTTCACCCGCAATTCATCCAAACCCAGATCACGAATGGAAGCGGGCAATTTGCGTTGGGGCAGGGCGGTTCCGCTGGCAGCGGCAACCGGGCTGGCATTCATCCGGTCAGTTTCACGAATCAAGTCCCGCGCCATAATACCCCAGACCGTATGATCCTCGGCCACATCATTCAGGCCCATACTGTGCGACAGTGTCGCTTGCGGGTCAAAGTCAACGACAAGAACTCGATAACCATCAAGGGCCGCCGCATGTGCAAAATGCAGTGCAACTGTCGACTTGCCGGCACCACCTTTGAAGTTGGCAATTGCCGCGCGAAATGCGCGTTTGCCGGCTGGGCGATGCGGCATAAGAGATTTGCGGTTCACCTTCATACGCCGGCGCAGCTCGTTAATCTCTTCCAAGCTGTACCAGCGCTGGCGACCGTCTTCTTCAACTTCACCCGCGGGCAGGGAAGGGTCGGTCGCCAGGCGTCCACGAAAGGTGGATTGGTTGATCTTCAAAATTAACTCAGACACTTCCCAACTGGAAAACCGTCGCAGGGTTTTTTCCATCTCAGGACTGAAGGTCTGTTGCCTGATCCAGCTTTGCATTTTCAGGGATTGCGCATGCAATTGGTGAAGATCTTTGTGATCGAACATATTTTGCCTCTGGACGTTAATTCCTATATTTTTTTTAATTACGTCTTATTTGCAAAAAATGCAAAAGGTAATATTATATTTTTTAAAATCTTCTCCGCAGGGAATAACCTTACATAGTATAGGGATTTTCAGAACTGAATGATTCGCTAGTTACATAACCCAACCATAAGTTCAGAATAGGAATAGGCGCCATATTTAGGGTGACACATATTAGGCTTCCGCTACAAATAGGGTGACATCTTTGCCAAATAGGGTGACATACATGACGTCACCCCTTACCTAATCTACCTTAATTATTTTATTTTATAGGATTAGATTTGAACGGGCTACAAAGAGAGTTCTTGACAGAATCAAATAACTGGACGCAAATAATCTGATATTGCGAAACAGCGTTGTATTGGGATCCTTTCAATGTATATTAGCATTATAAACCTGACCAATAACGAGTCGGGACAAAGGTGGCGATCCATATATGGGATCAGAAACAGGAAGGAATGGCCCTAATGTTGGCCAGCAGACCCGTCGGGCGGGATGCCGCGACAAAAAAATACGATATCCTTTCAGCTATGATGGCTTATGCGCTTGCGCGCGATAAACTAACGCAAAGGCTGATTTTACGCCTGATGTCATTGATCACGACCAGATATAACTGGCAACGTGATGAATTAAGTATGGGTCAGCGTGAAATAGCAAAGCTATGGTCGGTTGACGAACGCACGGTAAAACGCGAAATGGCCAAGCTGAAAGCAAAAGAATGGCTGCTCGTAAAGCGGGCAGGGGCGCGGGGGCGCGTTACACTTTATGGATTTAACTTGGATTTAATGTTAAAAGAAACAGAAGTGGAGTGGCCTAAAATAGGGCCAGATTTTGTTGGACGTTTGAATGAAATGACAGGCCTTACAGCGCAAAACGTGCAGCAAAGCAATATTATACCTTTTGCCACCAATGCCTTGCCGCCTGAAGACGACGGGACAATATGGGCATCTGCAGCGCGGATTTTGTTTGCCCATGACCCCACAGGTTTTGCTGCCTGGTTTCAACAGTTGCAAGAGGCGGGCAGGGAAGGGCGGTGTTTGACGTTGATTGCACCCACTAAATTTCATGCGACATATGTGGAGACTCACCTGTCAGACAAACTTATACAGGCGGTTAGCCGTATTGATCCCAGTTTGTGCAGTGTGCGGGTTGGATACTAGATAATTCTTCAATGGTTGGGATGTAAGACTGGCCGTGGATTCGGAATTCCGTTAGGGTAACAAAAACAGGTATTTTAGGCGTCATGGCAGTCAAAACCATTTATCAACGTTTATCCGGCCATCTATTTCCGAAGGCATGGAAAAAGCTGGTTGATTTCAAGATAGAGCCGGATACCCCGTTTATTCTGGATATAGTTCCAAAAGGGAATTTTCTACATGTCTACGTTTCAAGCCGTGTTCTTATTGACGGGTTTCAGGAGCAACTGATCTTTAAAGAAGGTAAGAATGCTTTACCTATTGAGCTCATGCGGCCGGTTCCGCGTGGGTTGGACATAACTTTGGTGCGAAAAAATGCGCATACAACACAAAACATAGTTGTAGAGCTGGGCGGAAAATCAGTAAAGCTGGTTATAAACCCCAATCTGGCGGAACACTTTACGGGCCTGAACACGGCGTTTCTGTCTGAAGTTGATCCTAATTCAGATATATTAAAAGACTGGTTATCCTATCATTGTGACAGGCACGGTTTGGAAGCAGTTGTGATGCTGCGGCGTTGTGAAGAAAACTGGTCTGGAAAAGCTGCGGTCAATCGATTGATCAAAGCGGTCAGGACGGTTAAGGGATTAAAGTATTTTGCACTTTTGGACAGTAATCAACCGTTAGGGCATCCTGATTATCCTAGTCTATTGGATCGGCATACAACACCTGATGGGCCGGGTAAGTCATTGCTGGATACTGCAGTTCCCGCGCCATTTGCTTCTGCATTGTATGAACTGGCAATCATGGATGCGGTCCGCAGACGCAGTTTTGAAAGTGCGCGGGCAGTTGTACATATGGGCTTGTGTGATCTTTTGTTGCATGGGGCAGGGGGTGTATCGGTTTTTGACGCTGCGGTTGCCAGTAAAACCTATTTGAAGTTTTCCGGAACTTTGGCCTATCCGTTTTCCTATCGTAAACCAAAGAAGCCGCATTTTGCCGATCATACCTGTACCAGTTTTGATGGGCGACGCGGGCCGCATATCTGGGCGATCAGCCAGGCGTTTATGCAACGGGATCCAGCGTTACGCCCGTTTCGGGCATCAATGACTGAACCCGACCCGGTTAGCGCCAACTTTGATTTTTGGCGATGTATGGGAGTGCGTTACACTAATTTGAAGATTGGCCAAATTGTACCCAAAGCGTCATTGGTGGTGAATGAGGATTTGTGCGGTATTCTGGCGGATCAATTTAATCATGCAACAAAACGGCCACCCGAAGTGGTGAAGGGCCATAAAGCAGGTACTGTAAATGAACGTATCTTGCTTGTTACCACGATGAAAAATGAAGGGCCTTTTATGCTGGAATGGCTGGCCTATCATATGTCGATCGGGGTGACGGACTTTGTGGTATATACCAATGATTGTACCGATGGCACAGATACGATGTTTGATTTGCTGGATCGCAAAGGTATCGTGCAGCATTGCGAGAATCCGTATCGTAAAACGGGGCAAAAACCGCAACATGCAGCCTATCTAGCGGCGCAATCAACGCGAAAAGCGCAGGAAGCAGACTGGGTCATGTGCATGGATGTGGACGAATATATCAACATTCACGTGGGTGATGGTATGTTACATGATCTGTTTGCTGCAATACCGCAGGCAAATGTCTGGTCGATGACCTGGCGGTTGTTCGGTAATGCGGAGGTAGATTTGTTTGAGGACAAGTTTATCACCGAACAGTTTTTTCGTTGTGCGCCGCAGATTTGCCGCAAGCCACATCAGGCATGGGGATTTAAGACCATGTTCCGCAACAACGGATTTTACAAAAAATACGGGGTACACCGACCTGTTGGTCTACAGCCTGAATTTAAAGATCATATTTATTGGGTCAACGGATCAGGTGTTCGGATGCCCGAAAATATTCTGCGCACGGGGTGGCGCAATACAGCGCGGACATATGGTTATGATATGGTGACACTAAACCATTACGCGCTGCGTTCCTGCGAATCTTTTCTGGTCAAGCGGGACCGAGGGCGGGTGAACCATGTGGATCGTGATCAAGGCATGGCGTATTGGTTTCGGATGAATAATAACGCTGAAGAGGATACCACAATCCTGAATAAGATCGCACGGGCGAAAGTGAAATTCGATGAGTTAATGGCGGATGAAGAGATCGCCGCACAACACAAATTGTGCGTGAAAGCACATAAAAAACGTATTGGCGAGTTAAAAAAACGGCCTGATTATATGGCGATGTATGAAACGATAAAATCCGAGCGGATGACAAAACTGTCCCGACTTCATGCGCATTTCGGCAGTGCCATTTTCATGGAAGGCCCAGAGGCGGTACCACTTGATTATCCGCTTCTGGACAAGGTTGAGTTGTAGATGAAATACCTGATGATTACATCGATGCGCAATGAGGCCCCGTATATTCTGGAATGGTTGGCATATCATCGGAGTATCGGTGTGGACGGTTTTTTGATTTATTCCAATGATTGTGATGATGGCACTGATGCGATGCTGGACCGCTTGGATGCGCTTGGGGTAGTTACCCATGTGCGCAATGACAAGATTACGAACGCAGGTGTACAGTGGACGGCTCTGAGACGGGCAGATAAACATCCTATTAAGGCTGAGGCCGAATGGATTTTGTTCGCGGATGTGGACGAGTTTGTGAATGTTAAAGCTGGGGGGGGGCATCTGGATGATTTGCTAGCCGCTTGCCCAGATGCAACTGCTTTTGCGCTGACATGGCGGATGTTCGGCAATGACGGGCGGGTTGAAATTGAAGATGTGCCGGTGATTGAGCAATTCGGTAAATGCGCCAGATTTCCATGCTATGCGCCGATTACATCTTCCATGTTCAAAACCTTGTTCAAGAACGATGGGTCTTATGAAAAACTTGGGGTACATCGCCCCAAGAAGCGGATTGAAGAGGATACGTCTAAAATCCGATGGGTCAACGGCGCGGGTCATCCGCTTGGGGCAGAGTATCTGGATAAAGCGACGGTAACTTATGGCGCGAACGGCGGCATTGATCTGGTTTGTCTCAATCATTACTCAGTAAAATCGGCTAAGGCGTATCTGGCAAAAACCAAGCGCGGGTTGCCGAACAGATCTGACAAGCAATTGGATTTAGGGTATTGGGTAGATCGTAATTTTAATCAGGTTAAAGATATAACTATTCAACGTAATATTGCTGTAACAAAAGAAAAAATAGAAATAATGCTTGCAGATAAAAAACTGGAGACATTGCATCGAACAGGGGTGGAGTGGCATCAAAAATGTGCGCAGGAGGTTTTGGAAGAAATGGAAGGCGTTCGCTTATTTACCCGGATCGTAAGCCTGTCGCGGGCGGATTTACCACCACGATTTGCCGGATCATTGGCACAATTGATGGTTGCTGCGCGGCAGAAAGAAAAGGGTACATGATGCGGATATTTTTGACTGGTGGTGCGGGATATATCGGCAGCCATACCTTATTGGAAGTTTTGTCAGAGGCGCATGAGGTTTGTGTTTACGATGATTTTTCAAACAGCGCGCCAGAGGCGTTGAAGCGTGTTGAACGGTTAACCAACCGAAAATTCCAAACAGTTACTGGAAATATTTTGGACCAAGCGTTAATTGTTAAGGCTTTGGTTGATTTTCAACCTGATGTGGTGGTGCATTTTGCAGGTAAAAAGGCGGTCGGCGAGTCTGTTGCAAAGCCTTTGATGTATTATGAAAACAATGTTGTTGGTACGTTATCCCTGTTGCGCGGTATGGAAGCGGCAGGGTGCGGGCGTATTGTGTTTTCATCATCGGCTACGGTTTACGGTGATCCGCAGTATTTGCCGCTGGACGAAAGCCACCCTCTGTCAGCGACCAACCCTTACGGGCAAACAAAATTGATGGTGGAGCATATTTTGCGAGACTGGTGTGCTACGCGGACTGATACCAGCGCCGTGTTGTTGCGCTATTTTAATCCTGTCGGGGCGCATGACAGCGGCAAGATCGGGGAAGACCCGCATGATATTCCGAACAATCTGATGCCGTTTGTCAGTCAGGTGGCCGTTGGACGGCGCAAGAAGTTGCAGGTGTTCGGTGGCGATTACGACACATCTGATGGCACGGGTGTACGCGATTATATCCATGTGGTCGATCTGGCAAAGGCCCATGCAGCCGCAATTGGGTACGCCAAAGCGCATAGTGGCTGTGAGGCGATTAATGTTGGGACGGGGCAGGGGGCGTCTGTTTTGGACGTTGTAGGGGCGTTTGAGGCAGCTTCAGGGCGATCTGTACCCCATGAGGTGGTAGGGCGCCGTCCGGGCGATGTAGCGGCTTGTTATGCGGATGCCAGCAAGGCACAGGACCTGCTGGGTTGGCAGGCGACGCGCAATTTGGCGGATATGTGTAAAACCGCCTGGAAATGGCAAAGCCAAAACCCAGACGGTTATAACGGTTAGGCGCGGTTCAGGCGGAAGGTATACTGCTGACCAGGGCGTTCAAACGTGGCTTTAAAACCTTGGTATTTCAACTATGCGCCCGGAATTTATTTTGTGCGCTTCGTATCTTTAATAGGTTTAGGTTAATGGTTTAATTATTTCAACATTTTCCATGCGCTCAATATAATACCAATCGTCATCGTAACTATCGGTCAAAGCTTCAGTGCGCTTGGTCGACCAGTCCGGGATGGTAATTTTCCTGATTGTTGCAGGATTGTGTTCCAAAAACAATTCTTTAAGTTTCTCAAATTCGTCATCTGTTTTGATGGGGTATTTCTGGGTGTATTTGTATAAGAGTAGTGCCATCTGAAGGTTATCATTAAAATCAAACGGTGTTGTCGCGTTAAGCAGGTCTTGGTATTTTGGAATTCGTGTCATTGCCCCAAGAACATCGCGCCAAATGTAGGGGTAATCTTCGTAACGCCAAACCGTTGCGGGAATGGGTGCACTACTATGACCTTGCGCACGCTCAATATATTCCGACCAGCGCAGATCCTCTATACTTATTGTAGTCAGGAAATCCTCTAGGCTACTGGAAACATTACTGAATATTCTATTTGAGTAGCAAGATGGAATATAGGTCGCAAGATCACGTGTTTCTATAAAAATACGCATATCGTATGTTTGAAAAATAACTTGCAATTGTTTTATAAAGCCCTTGGCTCTTGGGAAAAAAGGCTCTTTTTCAAATGCACGATGTTTCTGACCAGTCACACGATAATCAACAATAAGAAGTTTGTTGATATTTTGAACCCCAGTAAGCTGTTGTAGTAGTTCTGTTCGTATAGTTTCAATATCACCGCCTTGTCGAATGGCTTTTGATGCTTTGAATATACTATGAAAGGTATTCTCTTCGGCCGGAAAACAAGCGATGTTTTCAGCATCCAAGGCATCTTTGTTTTCCTTTAGTGCACTTATAAAATGTTTTGTAGTGGCTTCGTGCCCACCTATGTAGACTTTTACTTCCATATTTTATGCTTTGACCGCCTTTGTTTTAATCTGTTTCATCATTTGATTAGAAAGCTTATTGTGCCCTTGTTGTTTCATAAATTTACAGACCCGTGTTGCTAAACCTACATGGTTTTTCTCAAGTGCTAAATATGTTAGTTCGCGCAGATAACGTGGCAAGGTACGCCTTTCGCGTAGCAATTTATAGAATGTTGCATCATCCAGAGTTCCGTTAATACATTCACGTGCTATCTCGTTTAATATCCCCATCTGCAAAAGTGATGATCCCAGCCTGTGCCCCAAGTGTGGACAGCGCCAATAGTTGACATTTTTAGCTGTGAACCGTGCAGCATGGGCTGCGTCCGGCTTAACATAAGGATCATACATTATATGAACTGTTTTTGCTTGATTGCTAACGAAAGCAGCGTCACCATAAGGGCCGGAAAAGTCGCGTTGCCAAACTGTTTTGTAGCGCATTTCCCAGGGTACGATGGATTTATCAACTGTAGATTGGGGGCTGATGGCAAATACTGTGGATCCTTCTGCCGCAGAGGAATAGGCGGCAGCCGCATATCCGCCCATTGAGGCCCCGTAGAATACAACACGGGAAAATTGCTTGAAAAACCCGTTTTTCTTTAACCGATCAAATTCTGTGGTTACAGCCGGGTCGCGAAACCATGTCCAACCGTTTGCCATAACACCCAGCATTGACCAATTTTGTGCCTCGATAAATTCAAATCCCCATGGTCTGCGCGTGTCACGTTTGGTCATGGCAATATCAAGGTTGTCAAAGGTAACAACCAGCGTCTTCCCACGTGGGACATACAAAAACGAATGTTCGCCACAATCAGTAAAAAAGCCGTCTTTCCCCGCAAGGTTTTTTGCAATTGAAGACCATTCCTGATCAGGTTCTGATTTCGGTTCGATTGACAAAATAGCCAGACCGACATCTTTGGATGTAGGTAAGATGATTGTGTTGCAGCCACCATAACCGTTTAAAAAAGGGTAACTGCCTGATCCCTTTTTAATTGTCAGAACAACACGGGACATTGGATGAAGGGCTTTACTAAACAGTTTATCAATGAACTTGATTTTGAAACGTGCTCCAAAGCTATCAATCGAGGCCAGAACATCATATGATTTGAGTTCCTTGCGGTGTGAAACAACGCGGATAGCAGATTTGGCAACGCCAGATTTTTTAAGGTAATCCGTATATGTTTTCACCGCGTCATCAGATGGTTCCGTAAAGTTACATTTTTCATCGACCGATAATAAGTCTATTTTGCATCCATAGCGTTTGTGCAAAGCAACAGCCAGTTTAGGCGCACCAAAATTGATGTCAGCGAAGTACTGTACGTCATCGACATCCAAGGAATGCAAAATGGTCTTTTCATGCTGGGCTAACATTTTTACTCTTTTCAGTTCCGGAAAAAACGGTCGAATATTTTGGGTGTTTTTTTAGAACGGTCACATCACCGAACGATTTCATAGTTTTGATACCACCTGAGCCTTTTCTGATGTCCAAAACTACACCGCCACTGGCAGAGATCTGGGTTTTGAAAAATGTATCATAGGTTTCCACCGGGTAGTGAAGTCCGCAGGATGCAAGGCTAATGGCCAAATCTACCTGGCCAATTTCTGCAACGTCTTGCTTGTTGGGGTTTATTGAAACGATCTTTTCCTTGGGGACGCCGTTCTTTACCAGAAACTTCCGGGCTTTTGCTAAGCTGGCATACCCCGCGCCCTCGCTTTGGAAGCCAAAATGCCGGTTTGTGCTTTCTTCGATATCGATTAAGATAATATCACATTTATATCGCCGATATAAAATCAGGTCGGCAAAGGCATAACCACAGCCAATATCTGCGATTTTAGTGGGATTTACCTGATCCGCGGCTTTTAGGAAAAACCCACATTCACGGCAGGCGACCGACATTGCTTCTTGTAAAATATGTTCCTTGTTTTTGTGGGCGTATTTCAAAAGTGCAGTATCGTCACCGGCAATCCAGTCTTTTATTTCGTCTCTGGCAAAGCCGACTTCGGATCTTTGAAGTATTATATTTCCAACGTCCACATCGGTAAACATAGAAAAGTCGATTTTGCCGGGCAGGTTTACGGTAATGCCTTGATCGGGGGGCGTCGGCATTAAATAAGCTGTACTTTCGGAGTTAATTTTATGACGGTTTAACATATTGGAAATATAGCATCCAGGTTCAGGTCTACCGTTGTATTTGGCGGCAATATTTCTGAACCGCCGCCCCCACAGATGAATTGAAAGTGTATCTTCTTTGATCAATCTTTTAACTTTACTTGTATGGCGCGGGTTTAGCGGCCAGCCAGCTTTCGGAAAGGGTAATGGATAAAGCACATGTCCGGGGGACGAATGTTCGATCTCGCCCGTTTCTTTTAAAAACCATGTCAGTGCGTTTGGTCCCCAGACACCCCAAGGAAGAAGCGATACATGTACGCCTTCGCCCTTTTCCTTCAGTGCACGCAGTTCAGTCTGTTTTGAATCTTTGAACCATGGTGGAATAGGGTATTCATCGCTGGTAAATTCAAACATTTTAGCAAGAGTTTTGCTGTTCTTGGGCAAGCCTAAAACACCATTATTGACAAGGTCGGCGTCTGAAATCCACCCGTGAAGATGCGCATTTTTCACTATATTCCATGGCTTAGTGCAAAAAGCATCCGTATCGGCCCAGATATAATCTGTTTTTTGCAACATGTGCAGCCGAAAGACATCGGCATGGTATGCCGGGCTACCGGTTTTTGCATGTCGGATTATTTTGTCTGCGGGCAGTATATCCGCGGCATTTTCAATACGTACACCACTTGGCACATTGGCGACGTCTGCGTATTTGAACAGTACAACTTCGTGCCCGTGATCAAGGAAAGATTGAAGACAGAGCTGTTCCAACCAGCTTAATGTATCGCCTACCCAAAGCGTGCCTATTGTAGGTAATAAACTCATAATAGCCTCAATCGTCAACTTTTCTATCTTTAATAAGCCCCATAGTGTAAATTGTATATAGATATGCGCTGAATTCAGTTTGTGAGATAGATTTACGGAACTAGGACTTCGGTGATAAAATAACCCGCATGTTGGCAAATGGGTCATGCTGATTTCCAGTTTTGTCTGGTGTCATCATAAACCTAATAATAATTCTTAAATGCACGTTCCGGATTGCGGCAAGTTTCGGTCAATTTTTACAAGCGGATAATCATTTTCAACGATTGCCCTGCTTGTTAAAAACCCAGGTGATCTGTTCCAGCGCACACTATATATTGGTTCGCCAGCATTAGAACTTTGGGTTATTGAGGTGTTTTCCAACAAATTGGTCTTGAAGCCGTGAATAAGCGTACTAGCAAATAAACC
>Ga0316189_10006351_pt1 | contig 11262 bp, 9 predicted proteins | sample LowCovwburrow_MG_FD_204930 | JGI IMG/M metagenome (GOLD analysis project Ga0316189, IMG submission 204930) | Coastal sediment microbial communities from Maine, United States - Lowes Cove worm burrow | ecosystem: Environmental > Aquatic > Marine > Coastal > Sediment | place: USA: Maine... | reverse complement strand
GGCCTGTTCGAATCAGGTATGTACAAATATTGTATATATCATATTATACTGAAAGTATTTAAAATATATATATCAGTATGCTTAATTTTAATGATTATTAAACATAAGAAGGACTTGAATCAGTCCGGAATGGGGTATTTTTTATTCCTTTTTAGCTTATAATTATATTTAATTCAATATATTATAAATATAGTCGCAAATCTTTGGGCCATTTTATACCATTAATGAACAGATGTATGCAAAAAAAGTATATTTTTTATCGACCCATCTGTTTCAAATTTGTTTCAAAACCCCCTCAAATTTTTAATATTTCATAATTTATCAAATAGTTAATTTAATATTCACTTCTCAATTGAATTCCTGGCACAAGTGTTGCTGATTAGATACGTGCAGATCAACCGAGGTGGGGTCTTTAATGAGCGGTTCCAGGTTTAGAGTTCAAGGTTCAAAGGTTACAAACGATGGATACTGCTCCCAATATTAAATTAAAATCTGGCATAGCCGTCATACCCCATTGCGTGAAACGGATTTATAGCCAGATGAAGACACGGCCACTTTAATACGTGCTGTCCGGGGTTTTTCAACCCGGAACGTTGAACCCTGAACCAATTAACCTAGGTATTTGATTTGCATGTCGCGGATAGAATTTTAAATCTCCGGTGAATCCGGAAAAGGAGGCGCACCATGAAAAAACTGATCGTTTTTATCACTCTAGTCCTATTGGCGGGGATGGTCCCGGTGCTGAGTCAGGCTGCAGGGATTCTTACCCCGATCGGTTCCGGCCATCAGCCCATCCGGATTCGTGACCACCATGTCAATGTGGTAATCAACAATGGCTTTGCGATGACCGAGGTTCGCCAGACTTTCTATAACGTCAGCAATAAAGACCTTGAAGCCATCTACAGTTTTCCTTTGCCCAAAAGCGCAAGTCTCTCGGAGGTAACCATAATCGTGGGTGAACGGGAAATCCAGGGTGAAGTAATGGAAAAACAAAAAGCCCGGCAAATTTATGCGGATGAAAAGAGCCGGGGCAACGAGACGGGTCTGGCAGAAAAAAATGAGTTTTATGCTTTTGAGTTCAAAGTCCACCCGGTGCCTGCCAATGATGAAACCAAAATTCGATTTTTATACTACCAGCCCCTGAACATCGACACCGGGGTTGGCCGTTATCTCTATCCCCTGGAAGACGGCGGCACCGACGAAGCCGGCATGAGCTTCTGGGCGACCAACGCCAAAGTCGAAAACACATTTTCGCTAAACCTTGAATTAAAATCTGCTTACCCCGTCCAGGACGTGCGGATGCCCGGATTCGAGGCGGCGGCGCAGATAAACAGCCTGGCTGAAGATCACTACAACGTGCAGATGCAGCTGGCGGATATGAGCCTGAACCGGGATTTCATTTTTTATTACCGCCTGCAGGATGAATTGCCAGGCAGAGTAGAAGTCATCCCTTTTCGTGACGATACGGCCACTCCCGGCACCTTCATGATGGTCATTACGCCCGGTGTCGATTTAAAGCCGCTGGCAAACGGCGTCGACTATTGCTTTGTTTTGGACGTATCCGGCAGCATGCAATCCAAGATGGGGACTTTCAAACACGGTGTTATGAAAGCCATGGAAAAACTCAAATTCGGCGATCGATTTCGGATCGTGACGTTTTCCAGCCAGGCTGCTGAATTGACACCTGATTGGCTGCCGGTATCCGACGCGTCATTGCTAAAGGCGCGCGAGATGATCGAATCGCTTAGTGCCGGCGGAAGCACCAACGTTTACGCCGGACTTTCCCTGGCGCTTAAGCATCTGGATGACGACCGTGCTGCGAACATAATTCTCGTTACCGACGGAGTGACCAACACCGGTGTGGTCAACCCGGAGGAATTCTACAAATTGCTGCAGCAGGTGGACGTTCGGATTTTCGGCTTTTTGCTGGGAAACAGTTCCAACTGGCCTCTGATGCAAACCATTACCCAAACGACCGGCGGATTCTACGACACCATCTCAAACGCCGATGACATCATGGGCAAGCTCTTGCTGGCCGACAGTAAAATCAATTACGAAGCCCTTCTCAATGCCGAGGTCAAAATTTCAGGTGTGAAAGTATTCGACATGACCGACGATAGCTTTAAAAAGGTCTATCGCGGCCAGCAGCTTGTCTTCTTCGGAAAATATGAAAAGGGCGGAAATGCCCGGGTAACTCTCAAGGCCAACCTGACTGGAGAGGATAAAACTTACACAACGGACTTCCTATTCCCGGACCGCGATGGGGACAATCCGGAACTGGAAAGGCTCTGGGCCCTGGCCACCATCGAAAAGATCGAAGCCATGGAAAGGATCGGAACGATGCCGGTGTCGGAGTCGCAGGACGCCATCAAGGATCTTGGCCTCGCTTACCAGATCGTCACCGATTACACCTCCATGGTGGTTCTCAGTGACACGGCTTTCGCCGATCGGGGAATCGAGCGACATAATCAGACCCGTATCACGCGGGAGCAGCAGGCCCGGTCTCAAAAATCGCAACAGCCCGTCAAAAACTACCGGGTCGACCAGAAAAAACCGGCCTTTAAATTCAAGGCACCCAATCTGGGGGGTGGGGGCGGCGCCATCGATCCTGTCACCGGTATCGTGGCTTTCGTTTTGACTATCCTCGGCGCGGTGAGATTCATGACTCGGAAGAAAAGCAACTAATGAATCATGGGCCATTTAATGTCTCACAGAGCTCACAGAGTGCGCAGAGAAAATTCAAAAAAGCTCTGTGAGCTCCTGCTTTCCGAGCCGGAAGCTGCAGGCTCTGCGAGAGCTATGGTAAATTTGTATAATTGAGCAAAATCATAATAGCCGAAATTAAAATCAACTCCGAGTCATGTATAATAAACGTTTTCAAATAATTGGCAAGAAAGTGAGGCGCATCCCGTGCGTCTCACTGCTGCTCACCATAGCGGCCGCCATCATCCATCTTTCCTATAGCCTGCGAATTCAGCTGCTCTATGATCGATCCGCTCCTGTGCAGCATGAGCTCTGGCGTTTGATCACCTGCCATTGGGTGCACCTTTCAACCGATCACCTCTTCTGGTCCGCCGCCACTTTTCTGGTTCTAGGATCTTTGTGCGAAATCATGGACCCCAAAAAATATTATGCCACCGTGGGGATAACCGCCGTCTCCATTCCTATCGTCATCCGCTGGGGTTTGCCGGATCTTATGATCTACGGCGGGCTGTCCGGACTGGACTGTGCCCTTTATGCGCTGCTGATGGTCCAGTTCATGAAACGGGAGATACACTCCCGCAGTTGGATCTGGGTCGCCTTCTTTTCGCTGTTGCTTGGCGGCCTGGTCGCTAAAATAATTTACGAGACCGCCACCGGCCTGACCATTTTTGTCGGCAGCAACCAAACCAATATGGTTCCCGTACCCCTTGCCCATCTGGTGGGAGGATGCGTCGGAATTTTCGTCGGGATACTCGGTGTTAAGTCCGGCAGAGCCTCTGTTGGTTTCAGGTACCAAATCTGAAGGCCTTGTCAGCCTGTCTGTTATTGTTGGCCACCCTGAACGGCTGTTTTAGCAACTACGGGCGGTTCAAACGCAATACCGAAGTTACCCAAGCATTTGTAGCCAACCGGGTGCCGTCAAACCACAACTATTTTAATTTGGGTCGTACGAATCAGCCCTGTGTTATCATCGGAATCGACCCGGATTACCACCTCCAGTCCAGAATTCGGCGCGAAGTTAAACCCGATACGCCCTGGATGCTGGGAACCCGCTAGCCTGAAAATCCGCCTAATCGGACTTGTTCTTAGACGCGCCTTGAAGTCGAATCAAAATCCGGCGCAATTTCTGTGCTATTATTTCTTCGACCCTTAAACTGAGAGGTAAATGAAAATGTAGTCTCCCTCATTTATATCAATTGTGAGGTCGCCGCCTCTTGATTCTGCATAAACAATCCAGGCCGGTTTGTCACCCGGACCGCATTCCAAATTCGGATACGACTCACCGGTTTTGCCCTGGTACCAGGAAAGCAGCATGGGATCAGCACAAATTTCTTTGGCCTTTCGCTTGGCAATATCCTTTGCTTCTGAAAAATCAAGGTCGGGGATATCAACCTTGATCTCGATGTGCTGACCCGGATAATCTTTTATCTTCGGTTTTAGCAATTTCATGATTTCAAAATCCCAATTATACAGTTGTATTTCATTCAGTTTTTTAATTGCTTTCTCAGGTGAAAAAATTAGGTCGACGATCCAAATAGGTTGGAGAGTACCAGTATCCCAATGCATCCATTAAGTCATTGGAATCGTATCGTCAGATTATAGCTCCGCTATTATCATCATTGAAAAATTGCTACCAGTTCAGATCGACTATCACTGATCCAACATCGGAAAACAACGTGCCGGTAATGCCATCGTAGCCCACATCAAAACCAAGCTGAGAAGGCAGGATTTCCATTCCAATACGGTGGTGGTTTTCCACCTTGAATACCTGGGTTCCGGTATTTTTGGTGTCGCTGTTAAACAGGGGCCATCGACCGAACAGGCGAAGGACGTCACTCTCACGGCTGGCAAGATCGGCGCGAAAAGCGCAAGCTCAGCTGCCTGTGTTCTTGGTCGTATCAACGGCTGTTGTGATCACGCCAATCTGTTTGAGGGAATCGATTATTGATTAAATTTACAGAGCCGGCCCCGCGAGCCTAAAGGTGGAAGCGTGTCGGGAGAATTCCGTTCCAGTGACGTCATGTAATTGCAGAACCGGCTGATTCCAAGTGCTCAGTTCTTTTTCTTCGTAAAATCAACAAACTCCAGCATCCCCAATTGGGTCAGAAAATCAAGGTTGTCCGGTTCGACCCAGTCCTTATAGATTTTGCCGTCCTTGATCTGATAAATACTGATGCCTTTGAGCTTTACTTTCTTTTGGGTAGGCGGTTCTCCCAGAAAAGATTTGGCATGGATGCCGGTGGCTGACCACTGGGCAACAACCCTGTCGCCTTCTGCAAGCAGTTGGTGAATTTTAAACGACCAGTCTGTAAACGTGTCGTTATTTTTCCTGACAATGGCCTTTAACCCTTCGAGACCTGAAGGCATGTTCGGATAATGGAATTCAAACTCCGGAGAGACAATTTCGTCGATCACATGAAGATGCCCGCCACTGAAACATTCCAGTATCAACCGGCTTACCAGTTCTTTGTTTTGTTTTAATTGCTTTGCCATATCAGCCATTTAACATCTCCTTCTCTTTTCATCTGTTGGTTGTCATGATAACTTTATTGATAAATCACAAAAACGATTTGCCTTTATCCGCTGGTTACGCTTGATCCCGGTGTGAAGTCGACATCATCGTAAATACGGATGCAGCGTATAAAGAAACGGTCGATTTAAAGCAGTTAGTTCCATCGCTGTAGATAGCCCACCTTGAATCCCAGGTTCCGGACTCAAAGAAGATAAGTAAATTATATCAAACAGTTGCCAGATAAGTTTCTGAGACTACACTCTCTGCCAAAGCCTTGTTTTTATTGACTTGAGAAGACATGAGACATTCCAATTATTCCCAATATGTTTTTTGTCTCCTTCGGTAATGCCCTTTTCTGTTCCTCATCATCTTTCGCAGCGTTTAAAAGGGGCCTGGCATAATCAATTAAAATTTCCGACATTTTAGTCATGCTTGGTGGTGCGATAAGAAATTCTTTCCCACCATCAATTGATTGGTCCTTTACTCTTTGTAATAGCTTTTCCTGGCTATCAAAGATTGCTTTTTTAAGACGTTTTCTTTTCTGAATTTTCTTTTTCAGGCTTCTTGGTATTTTTGATTTCTTTTTTCTTTTTGTCATAACTCTAAATTTACAATCTTCCCTCTGTGCCGAACGGTGACAGTCAATTGCAGTTGGGGCTCCCACTGAAATATTTAAAGTGTCAAAAATTGATTATCGAAAATACTTCAAAGCTGGTCAGCCTTAACTGAACAATGTACCGCCATGTTGGGAAGTCATGATTACTCAACATCGGTCATATACTCCCACATCTCATTTTGATGCAACCAAATGGGATCTGCGTTCTTTCGAATAAACTCGTCCACATCCAAACCGTCGATGGTCGGTGGCCGCTTGACTCGCTTCTGCTTCCCCTTTACGAAAATAGTCATGTACTCTTTCTGCCGACGCTTCTTTTTTGCCTTTTCAGCGGCAGTGAGTTTACGTTTACGCTTTGCCATAAAAGATGTTGCTCTTTTACCGTTATCGCTTTACGTCATACGTTCCGGCCGGTGAGGCCAAAACATAACGATGTATTTAAACCAGCTGCAATCAGCTGATGAGGGTCTTCCAATAACCCCTCACAATTCGAAAACCAGCAATTTTGAGCCCTTCATTTTTATGCCCACCATCGCTGATTAATTAACCGTCTTATTTAAAAGGATATTGAGTTTGGATGCATCGGGATTTGTATACCGAAATTATGGCTATAAATCAAATATAGAATCGATATCTCGAAGTTGGGTGATCGTTGAACAATGTTGCAATTTCTGAATTAATATCAAAGGCTTGTTAGTGCACCTACTCCAGAGATCTTTGTTCATGTCCAGATCCGATATTCCATAGATTTCAAAAAAGCGAAACAAAAAATATTCAGTGCCCGATCGTGTTGGGGATTCAATTGTAGATTGGCCAAACTAATCCACTATAACGATGGGATTAAAAATATTAAGATTTGCTGAATAAATCTAAAACCCCCAGCCATTGTGGATTTCCCCTGGCCAACCCACAATCCGTATCAATTGTGGATTAAGTGCCTGAATCAAATCCATCCAATATTCTGATTCTATTGTGTATTTGTTATGGCATCCTTAAATTTGACTACTCCATTTTCGCAAAAAATCACATAATTTCCTAAGAGCTTTGAACTATGCACACAGTTTATAGCCGGATTTTGAGGTGTGATTAAATTTTGTGAGTCAGATTAGTCGATGCTAAATGACAATCACGTTGATTAATGACGATTGTCTGCAGTCGGTACCATCCATCATTAAGCTGATTTTGGGCATTTTACCCCAAGGTGATATGCAAGTCGCCGAGAACAATAATCCCATTCATCTTGTTTAAAGCATGCAAAAAATATAGGAAGCACCGAACATAAATACGGTAAGCGTGGTCGCATTTTCAGCAGCAATATTCAGGAAATCCAGGATGTGATGTTTAAGAAGTGGATCCAGACCTTTTTGTTGAAATAAGAAATGGCTGAGAAAAGCGGTTTTCGTCTTCAGGGTCAAAACTTCCATGCGGCTGCCACGATACATCCTCACAAACCAGCGGAAATTTGACGGTTTTATACGGATCGGCTGCGGGTTCCCATGGCATGACTCCATTGAAAAGGCCAATCAGACGGCGGGTAAAATTATTCAGCGTTTACGGGGCAGGGAGGGAAAAATTGAAACCATACTTTATTGCTAGTCGATGCGAAGCTGCAGCTGCAGGTGTGCATCTTGATCGAGCAGGTTAATTTTAGAATATGGACCTTTTGGTATAATGATCGCCAGACATGGGTTGGTGATGATCTGAGGCAGAATTGCACCCTTTGGGGGTTCGATCCAGGAAACAGTCAACACTGCCGTATCATCTGATATAACCGCAATCTCCCGATTCAGATCAAGTCCGTATCCGCCGGTCGGCTTCTGCCCCATCGCTACCATCAATATGCCCTCGCGGGAGAAATCAACTCGGGACGAAGGGTCCTGTTGCGCGCCGAGCGTGTGTCGGGTGAGCCGGGCATAGGTTTTCTTGAATTGATCCGGGTCATCAATCCAGAATGCTTGGGGGTCCAAGCGGTTCGTCTGACACTGGTCGCCTTTATAGAGCAGCCGGACTTTTAGGGTCGGTTTTTCCTTCGAATGACTGTCGGTACCCACGCATCCGTTGGGAAAAAGCAAAATAAAAAGCAGTGCCACAATTTTAAAATATAGCATATTCTACCTCGCTACCTCCCTGGTTCTGAAACGTCGCAGCGTCGGCCGGCCGGGCAGCTCACCGGCATCCAGCTGGGACGGGAAGCTCACATCAAAATTGGAGATGAAATCCAGACCGCCCTGGTCGTTTGAGATTGTAATTGGTACCGGCTGATCCAGGGTTAGGTAGGCGCCGAAGGCCTCTCCGGGATCACCGATAATAAAGTCGTTGTTTGAGTCCGTCCCGGCAAATATTTGATATGTTCCTGCCGCTACATTGGTGAAAGCATAGGCATACCCCCCCGGACTGAAGGGCACATTGTCCCGGGCTTTGATCACAAATGTTTCGGAATCTACCAGCAGGACGTAATGAAAACCGGCATTGCCCACCACAATCGGGGTGATCACCTGCATACTGACCGGTACTTCGATGTCATTCACGCTGGGGGCCTCGGCATCGACCGTAATGGTGGCGGAATAGGTGCCGGGCGTCAACTGGTTGCGGTCGACGATTACCGTATAGGTCCCAAGTCCATCTGTATCGACGTTGTCCTCGCTAATAATCAGCCAAGGGACATCCGCTGTGACCGTGTTGACCAACAGTGGGTCACCGGGGTTGCCGCCGGCCTCTTCGACCATTAAGGACGCCGTTGATTGCGGTCCAAAGTTGAGGGTTGCCGGGGATACGATCAAGGTCAACGGGACGACCCCGCCGCCGGCCAGATTTTGGGCTTCAACCAGGGCCCCAAAGGCATCGATGAGCCCGTGACCGAATTGGTCATCGCGCCCGGCAGGACCTAAGTCTTCGGTAATGAGGCCGTTGGCGAGCAGGATATCCAATTCCCCGGGTGTCAGGGCCGGGTAGATCGCCTTCATCAGAGCAACGACGCCTGCCACATGAGGGGCGGCCATGGAAGTTCCCTGAAAGAAACAATAAACAAACTCAATTACACCGGTTTGATCAGTCCCACATGTGCTGAGCACCCCATCCGGAAACCCATCCGCGTTGATATCAGCGGTATTATCTCCGCCGGGGGCCGCCAAATCGATGGTCGTGCCGAAGTTGGAGTATTGGGCCGGATCTTTTTTAATGTCCACTGCACTAACTGATAGCACGCCTTCATAAGCCGCCGGATAGAACGGCGTATTGGAGGCGCTGTTGCCGGCTGCGGCGACAACAGTTATACCTTCACCTCTTATTTCCGTAAATAGTTCCTGTGCGACCGGAGAAAAACTGCCGCCGCCTAAACTGAGGTTGATGATGTCGGCTTTTTGCGCCGGCAGGGTGCCGGAGTCATTGTCAAAGCCGGCAGCGTAGCGAACGGCTTGCAGGATATCAAAATCGGTTCCGCCCCCCTGGCCGATGGCTCGCAGCGGCATGATCCGAGTCGACCAGGTTACACCGGCCACCCCGATGATATTGTTGGTCTCGGCTGCGATAGTGCCGGACACATGGGTGCCATGAAAGGAACTGCGACCCGGGCTTCCGTCGCCGGGATCATCGGGGTCGGGATCGATACCATCGCCGTCCCGCGCCCGGGCTGGATCGCTGATAAAGTCATAGCCGTCGGATGTCAGACGGTTTTCCAGATCCGGGTGATTCAAGAGCACACCGCTGTCGATAACCGCAACAATAACGGTATTGCTGCCGGTGGTCACATCCCAGCTTTGGGGCAAATTGATCAGGGGATAGTGCCATTGTTGAAGATATTGAGGATCATTGGGGGTTGCCAGGGATTTGCGGATATAATTCGGTTGCGCATACCTGACATCGGCCCGGCGGCGTAGGGATTTGATAATGTGCAGGGTATCCGCCTTGCGCTGGATCCTGGGTTCGGCAGCCTGATGAATGGAACGATGCGATTCGGTCTGCCGGATGCCCAATACCCTGAAAATTTCCTGCGGGCCGGCGCTCTCGTCAAATCGCAACAACATTCCCCGACCCGGGGCTCCGGCCTTGGTTTGCATCCCCAATAGTTGAGCCCGATCGGCTGCGCTGCGCAGGACCCTTGAAGAGGGGTCATCGTCTTCAAAGCGGACGATCACCTCACCGGACACAAATTCGTCACTCAATCGCAATGATTCCGACAAATCAGCAGAGGTGCTCTGGCCAATCGTGAGGTTGTAATTCGAAGCCGATGCAAGCGCTCTGACTTCGATGAAATAGTTTCCGTCTGCCGGGGTAACCAGAGATTCCTGGCGGCCTGTTCCCATGGCAGCGTCGACCTGGACTTCTAAATCGTTGTAAAGGTAGAGATCAAGATCCACCAGGGTGGGATTGGCTGCAATGAACAAAGTGATGATTTGGCCCGTGATCAAGCTTACGCGAAAAAAATCGGATCCATCCCCGCTAATTTGTGAGCGTCCGGAGGGACCTGTGCCGGCCAAGTTCACATAACCGCCGAGTATAACCGGATTGGGGAGTTCCTGGGCGTCAATAAAATTGTCATTGGGGGCATAGGTTGCCAAAGGATCATTAACATCCCTGTCGATAAGCGCATTGTCCGGTGCCTGTATTATCCCGCTCAGCGTAAAGGTAAGCGGCGCCGGTTCAGGCTCGGCTTGCTCCGGGTTACTATCGCCGCCGCCGCCACCACCGCAGCCGACGAATAGCAGAGCCAACCAAACAGCGTATAATTTGAGCACAGCCTTTAATTCATTCCTATTATATTTCATCGTGATACACTTTTGGGTGAAATTCAGGTACAACATATGCCGAACCTATAAAAGTTGAGGCCTTCCCTGGATTTTGTCAACCGGTCTATACAATTATCCCAATACAGGTCAAGTTTTATTTTTTCTGCAGCAAAAAGCAAGGAGGACCTATTTTGAGGGTTTTCTTTGGATTGAATTCCTTTATGGGTGGCACCCTACACTATACCCCAAGCCCCGACAATTTTCAGATAATATCAACCCCGGCCAACCCGAACCGGATTTAAAAGCCCGTTGCCAAAGGCCTAAAGCCATGATAGGACAGCTTGCAGTTAAGCGAACAGGATAGTCTCATGACAGCCAAACCGACATACGAAGAATTAGAAAAACTAGCCGATACCTTAGCCCAGGAGGTTGCATCCTGCCGCAATCTTCAACGAATTTTGCATCAAGCCGAGGAGACCGCCAGAGCCCTTCTCAACGCCACCACCGATTCGGCGATACTCATCGATACTAAAGGCAAAATCCTGGCTATCAACGAAATTGCTGCCAAGCGACTATCGAAACACAACGTCGATATGACGCGCATAAACTTATTAGACATCCTGCCCCCAACTTTAGCAGAACAAAGAAAATTCAGGATTGATCAAGTGCTTGATACCGGAGATCCTCTTCAATTTGAAGACGCGTAT
>Ga0316189_10006349_pt1 | contig 11267 bp, 8 predicted proteins | sample LowCovwburrow_MG_FD_204930 | JGI IMG/M metagenome (GOLD analysis project Ga0316189, IMG submission 204930) | Coastal sediment microbial communities from Maine, United States - Lowes Cove worm burrow | ecosystem: Environmental > Aquatic > Marine > Coastal > Sediment | place: USA: Maine... | reverse complement strand
TGGAGTATGCAGGCCCAGCGCTCTTCCAGCCCGCGACAGGCATTTTATTATAAAAACGTCACCAGTGCTGAAAAAACCGGCGAGCGGGAAGTCACTTTTGTTTTTGCCGACAAAGGCAATCGCGAGCTTCCCCATATTGTGGCCCAATTGGTTGTTTTGCCAAAACACTGGTGGGAAGGCAAAGATGCCAAAGGCGAGCCACGCGACATCAAAAAATCCACATTAGAAGTTTTGCTCGGCTCAGGGGCTTATAAGGTCAAGGATTACAAGACCGGTGACTGGCTGGTTGTTGAGCGGGTGAAAGATTATTGGGCCAAGGATTTGCCGGTCAATGTTGGCCAGAATAACTTTGAAACCATCAAACAGATTTATTTCCGCGATGAAAGTGTTTCTCTGGAAGCCTTTAAAGGGGACCAGTATGACTGGCGGGTGGAGACAAGTTCGAAAAGCTGGGCAACGCAATACAATTTCCCGGCGGTTAAAGACAAGCGCGTTGTAATCGAAAAAATTGAACAGAAAAACGGCGAGGGCATGCAAGCCTTTGTGTTCAACACGCGACGCAAATTGTTCAAAGACCCGAAAGTGCGGCAGGCCTTTAACTTTGCCTTTGACTTTGAATGGTCAAACAAAAATCTGTTTTACGGCCAGTATAAACGCACCAACAGCTTTTTCTCCAACTCAGAACTGGCATCAAGCGGCCTGCCCGGGGCCGATGAGTTGAAAATTCTTGAACCGTTTCGTGGCAAAATTCCTGACGAGGTGTTTAGCAAGGAATACAGCAACCCTGTTTCCAGCAATCCGACTGAGGTGCGCCAGAATTTGCGCAAAGCATCTATATTGCTGCGTGAGGCGGGATGGAAACCGGGCAAGGGCCGGATTTTGCACAACAAGGACGGTGTGCCGATGGAGTTTGAAATCCTGCTGGTATCTCCAGCTTTCGAACGCATTGTCCTGCCTTATGTTTCGCAACTTAAGCTGCTTGGCGTTAAAGTCAGTGTCCGCACTGTGGATGTGCCGCAATATATCCGGCGCATTGAAGCTTTTGACTTTGACTGCATTGTTGGCAGCTGGGGGCAATCGCTTTCACCGGGTAATGAGCAACGGCAATATTGGAGCTCGCCGGCAGCTGATCGCAATGGAAGTCGCAATTATGTCGGTATCAAAGATCCGGTCATTGACCAACTGGTTGAGCGGGTCATCTATTCCACCAACAGAGCCGATCTGATCACGGCAACCAGAGCCCTTGACCGGGTGTTGCTGTGGAACCATTTTGTCGTGCCCATGTGGCATATCAGTTATGACCGAACGGCCCGCTGGGACCGTTTTGGACGGCCGGAAAAACTGCCCGATTATGCCGACGGCTTCCCGAACATCTGGTGGTGGGATGAGGAAAAAGCCCGGAAAACGGAAGCGGCAAAATGATCCGCCTGCTTTGTTATATCTGCCTATGTCTATCCCTGATGAGCAGCATTGCTGCCAGTGAGCCGCGCCATGGGTTATCGGCATTTGGTGATCTGAAATATCCTGAAAGTTTCAAGCATTTTGATTACGTTAATCCCAATGCGCCAAAGGGCGGTTATCTGACCACAATGGGCACTGAGGGACGAGCGACTTTTGACAGTTTAAACGGGTTTATTTTCAAAGGTGAACCGGCACAGAAGCTTGATCTGGTCTTTGACAGTCTGATGGTGCGGGCCTTTGATGAGCCTGATGCCATGTATGGTCTGGTGGCAAAAAGTGCCGACCTTGCCAAAGACAAGATGAGTGTTACATTTTCCCTGCGCAAACAGGCCAAATTTGCTGATGGCACACCGATTACTGCCAGTGATATTGCCTTTACCTTTCGCCTGCTAAAGGACAAAGGCCATCCAAGCATTAAAATAAACATTCGTGATGTTGAAAACTGTGAAGTCATTGACCCTTTGACTATTCTCTATAACTTCAAGGGGCAAAATGTTCGTGACTTGCCGCTGATTGTTGCCGGTCTGCCTATTCTTTCAAAAGCCTATTATACCAAGCACGATTTCAGCAAAACCACCCTGAAGCCGCCGCTTGGTTCAGGACCGTATAAAATTTCCGACCTGAAACAGGGCCAATATATCACCTATGAATTGCGCTCTGATTATTGGGCTAAAGCCTTGCCGGTTAATCAGGGGCGATATAATTTTTCGGTCATCAAGCTGCTTTATTTTCGCGACCGTACGGCTGAACTTGAAACCCTCAAAGCCAAGATGATGGATTTGCGTGAGGAATTTACCTCCAAATCGTGGGCGACTGAATATGACATCGATGCGGTAAAGGACGGACGTCTGATCAAGGCAACCCTTACCGATGATAACGCTTCGGGGGCACAAGGTTTTTTCATCAATATACGGCGCGAAAAGTTTAAAGACATCCGCACCCGTAAAGCACTCGGGCTGGCGTTTGATTTTGAATGGACGAACAAAAACCTGTTTTTCAATCTCTATGAGAGAACCACATCTTTTTTTGAAAACTCAACCATGAAAGCGCAAGAAAAGATGCAGGCGCAAGAGCTTGATCTTTTGCAGGAAATTGCCGCTGACCTGCGCCCGGAGGTTTTTTCAGATAGCTTCATTCCGCCGGTTTCTGACGGTTCAGGCCAGGATCGCACTAAGCTTCGTGCCGCAGCCCAACTGCTTTCAGCTGCCGGCTGGCAACGAAAAGACGGTAAACTCGTTTCTGAAAAGGGCGAGGAATTAAGCGTCGAGTTCCTGATTTACTCCCCCAGTTTTGAGCGCATTATCGGGCCCTATGTGCGCAATCTGAAATTGCTCGGGGTTGATGCAAAAATCCGTTATGTCGAGGCGGCGCAATATCAAGAGCGGGTCAAACGGTTTGACTTTGATATTGTCACCCAGCGCTATACGATCAGTCAGACGCCGGGAGTTGAATTGCGCAGCTTTTTCAATTCCAAAAATGCCGATATCGAGGGCAGCTTTAATCTATCCGGCCTTAAATCGATCGCAGTCGACAAACTGATTGATACCATTACTCAAGCCAAAACCCGCAAAAGCCTTTATGTCGGCGCACGGGCGCTGGACAGGGTATTGCGGGCTGAACATTTTTGGGTGCCGCACTGGTACAAGGCTGCACACAATATCGCCTATTGGGACATTTTTGGTCGCCCGGCTATCAAGCCCAAATATAGCCGTGGAGTATTTGATACCTGGTGGATTGAGCCGGAAAAGGCCGCAGCACTAAAAAAAGGCCCGTAACGAACTTTCACCTGACACATTTTCATTTCATAAAATTTCGTGATTTGGGCTTTGAATGCTAAAAACACGAGAAACGAATCAGGAGACAATCACCTTTCATGGGTTCTTATATCCTTAAACGACTTTTGTTGATGATCCCGACCTTGTTCGGCATCATGCTTGTTGCTTTTGTTATTATCCAGTTTGCCCCCGGCGGACCGATGGAGAAGGTGATTGCCCAGCTCAACGGCACTGATGTGGGTGCCACAGCGCGCATTGGCGGTGGTGGCAGTGAAGTGGGGGGCGGTTCTAGTGGTGCTGGCGGTGACAGTGGCGGCGGGGTTAAATATCGCGGTGCTCAGGGACTCGATCCGGAATTCATCAAGGAACTTGAAAAGCAATTTGGCTTTGACAAACCGGCTCATGAGCGGTTCTTCATGATGATCAAGAACTATCTGACATTCGATTTTGGCGAGAGTTATTTTCGTGATGTACCGGTGGTTGATCTGATCAAGGAAAAGCTGCCGGTGTCAATTTCCCTCGGCCTGTGGATGACCATGGTGTCCTATCTGATTTCCATTCCTTTAGGTGTCGCCAAGGCGGTTCGTCATGGCTCGAAGTTTGATGTCTGGACCAGCGGTATTGTTATTGTCGGTTATGCCATTCCCGGCTTTTTGTTCGGGATTTTGCTGATTGTGCTGTTTGCGGGCGGATCATTCTGGAATATCTTTCCGTTGCGGGGTCTGGTTTCGGACAATTTTGCTGATCTGACATGGTTTGAAAAAATTGTCGATTATGCCTGGCATCTAGTTCTGCCGCTTACGGCCATTGCTGTCAGCTCTTTCGCTACCTTGACCTTGCTGACCAAGAACTCGTTTCTTGATGAAATCAGCAAGCAATATGTGGTGACCGCCCGGGCCAAGGGTTTGAGCGAACGGCGGGTGCTGTATGGCCATGTGTTTCGCAATGCCATGTTGATTGTTATTGCGGGATTTCCCGGTGCCTTTATCTCTTCGTTTTTTACCGGATCATTGTTGATCGAGCAGATTTTCAACCTTGATGGCCTTGGACTGTTGAGCTTTAAATCTATTGTGGACCGAGACTATCCGGTGGTCTTTGCCACCATGTATATCTTCGCGTTAATGGGGTTCGTTATTACACTGGTTACCGACCTGATTTACACCTGGATTGATCCGCGGATCGACTTTGAAGCGCGGGAGTTGTGATGATGGAAACGATTGATAAAAAATCTCGTCTATCGCCGCTTAACCAGCGCCGCCTTAGCCTGTTCAAGGCCAATCGGCGCGGGTATTGGTCGTTCTGGATGTTTCTGGTGTTGTTTTTTGTCAGCCTGTTTGCCGAATTGCTGGTGAATGACCGGCCGATCATGGCATTTTATAAGGGCGAATTGCTGTTTCCTATCGTCAATGAATATGACGAGGCGAAATTCGGTGGATTTCTGGCTGTTACAGATTTTCGTGACCCGTATATCGAAAAGGAAGTTGAAGCCAATGGCTGGATGTTGTGGCCGCTGATCCGCTACGATTATCGTTCTGTCAACAACGCCTTGCCAACACCGGCCCCATCAAAGCCGGCGTTTTTGATGTCACGGGCAGAGGCTTGCAAAGCCTATCCCAAAGGGGCTGAGGATATTGGCTGTATCGTCGGTAATATGAACTGGCTTGGTACTGATGATCAGGGCCGGGATGTGGTTGCCCGGATCATTTACGGCTTTAGAATTTCGGTTCTATTTGGTCTGGCACTGACCATTGCGTCTTCTGCCGTTGGCGTTGTTGCCGGGGCCGTACAGGGTTATTTTGGCGGCTGGACCGATCTGTTGTTCCAGCGCTTCCTTGAGGTTTGGACCTCAATCCCGACACTTTATCTGCTGATTATTCTGGCCTCGGTCATAACACCGGGATTTTGGGTATTGCTGATCATCATGCTGGCTTTTTCATGGACAGCGCTGGTTGGGGTTGTGCGGGCAGAATTCTTGCGCGGTCGCAATTTTGAATATGTCCGCGCGGCGCGGGCGTTGGGCCTGGGTGATCGGAAAATTATCTTTAAGCATTTGCTGCCCAATGCCATGGTTGCCACTTTGACATTCATGCCTTTCATCACATCCGGCTCGATCACTACATTGACGGCGCTTGACTTTTTGGGCTTTGGCCTGCCGCCCGGTTCTGCCTCGTTAGGGGAGTTGCTCAAGCAGGGCAAAGTGAACCTGCAGGCACCGTGGCTTGGAATTTCCGGCTTTATGATTATTGCTTTCATGCTATCGCTGCTGGTGTTTGTCGGTGAAGCGGTGCGTGATGCCTTTGACCCGAGAAAGACCTTCAAATGAGCGATACACAAGATAAAACGCTGCTTGAAGTCAAGGATCTGAGTGTGCACTTCAAGCAGGGCGGCAAGGTCACAAAGGCTGTTCGGCACATTTCATTTTCAATCAACAAGGGCGAGACCATGGCGCTGGTCGGTGAATCCGGCTCGGGCAAATCAGTCAGTGCCTTGTCCCTGTTAAAGCTTCTGCCTTATCCGGCAGCTGAACACCCCAATGGTGCCGTTATTTTCAAAGGGGAAGACCTGCTTGACGGTGATGAGCGTGACCTGCGGCGGGTGCGTGGCAACGACATTACCATCATCTTTCAAGAGCCGATGACGTCTTTGAACCCGCTTCATAATATTGAGAAACAAATTGGTGAAGTGTTGCAACTGCATCAAAATATGAGCGACAATCAGGCGCGGGCCAGAACGCTTGAATTGCTCGATCAGGTTGGTATTCACGATGCAGAGCAGCGCCTGGCGGCTTATCCCCACCAGCTATCAGGCGGACAACGCCAGCGGGTGATGATTGCCATGTCCCTTGCCAATCGTCCTGACTTGCTGATTGCCGATGAGCCAACCACAGCGCTTGATGTGACGGTGCAAGCGCAAATCCTCAAACTTCTCAAAGACCTGCAACGCGATTACGGTATGGCAATTTTGCTGATCACCCATGATCTTGGCATTGTGCGCAATTTTGCTGACAAAGTGTGCGTGATGAGTGAAGGCGAAATTGTCGAACGCGGTGAAACTGCCAAATTGTTTGACGACCCGCAGCATGAATACACCAAAATGTTGCTCAATGCCGAACCCAAGGGCGAACCGATGCCGATCAATGATCAGGCACCTGTGGTGATGGAAGCCAAAGACCTCAAAGTCTGGTTTCCGATCAAACGCGGGTTTTTCCGCAAAACCATTGGCCATGTCAAAGCCGTGAACGGCATTGATGTTACCGTGCGCCAAGGCCAGACGCTTGGTGTGGTCGGGGAATCAGGTTCTGGAAAAACCACGCTGGGTCTTGCCCTGCTGCGCCTTATTCATTCTGAAGGCAAAATTGTCTATCTGGGTCAGAACATTGAGCAATTTGACAGCAAATCGATGCGCCCTTTGCGCCGTGACCTGCAAATTGTCTTTCAGGATCCTTATGGGTCACTGTCACCACGCATGTCGGTGCGCCAGATTGTCGAGGAAGGCCTGCTTATTCAGGAGCCTGACCTGACCTATGAACAGCGCGAACAACGGGTTATTGCCATATTAGAAGAGGTCGGCGTTGATCCGGCAACCATGGAGCGTTATCCGCACGAGTTTTCAGGTGGTCAGCGCCAGCGTATCGCCATTGCCCGGGCCATGGTTTTGAACCCTAAATTTGTTATGCTTGATGAGCCAACCAGTGCGCTGGATATGTCGGTGCAGGCCCAAATAGTTGAGTTGCTGCTTAATTTGCAGCGCCATCATGGCCTTTCCTATATTTTCATCAGCCATGATTTGCGTGTTGTAAAGGCCATGGCCAATCATGTCATTGTCATGCGACGCGGCGATGTGGTTGAATATGGTGAGGCAAGCCAGGTTTTCGATAATCCGCAAGAAGCGTATACCAAAGCCCTTTTGGCCGCCGCCTTGAACCTTGAACCTCCCGAAGAAGATCTGGTTGATCAATAATTCTAGACTGTTTCGCTCACGCAAATTGCGCTAGGCGCAATGCTCCGCGGAGCGGCGCAGGGGCGCCGGGCCGCAGTCGCGACCTTGAGCGCATACATGTGAACATGACACGCTCTATGATTCTACTGTTCCACTAGTGTGGAAATGTGAATTAGTTCTTTTAAAGCGGGCGCTTGAACCATATTCGCGGCCAATTCTTTCTTCAGCCTTGGCAAAATCTTCTATGGTTACTGCCATATGATAGCCATTGGCATGGAGCATTTGATGCTCATCCACCATCACGCCGACATGGCCATCCCAGAAAACCAGATCGCCACGTTGCAAGCTGTTGTTGCCCTTTTCGCCTATCGTCTCCTCTAGCATGTCACTGTCACGAGGGCATTCAAGACCGCTGGCATGATAGGCCTGTTGAACCAGTGCTGAACAGTCAAGACCATCCAGCGTACAACCGCCCCAAAGATAGGGTGCATTGACAAATTGTTCTGCGACCGCAACAGGGTCAGGTGCAAATTCGCCAACGGGTTTGATGTGAGGCTGATAGACATAGCCACCGCCTTTTATTGCGGCCCAATTATCTGTGATATCTGTTATTTCAAGCAAGCTGTTCAGAAAAATCCGGATCGCTGGCTGGGTTTTCATATTGGCTTGCGGGTAGATGAAAGTCGCTGGAACACAGACACGGTGCGTTGGCTCATTTGCCTGATTTTTTAACTCATTCAACGGCAGGTATCCGACATAGGAATCTTTTTCCATCTGTACCCAGGCCCAGCCGTCCTTGCGCTCAAACACCTTAACATGATCGCCAAGCAAGGCCTGTGTGGTGATACTGGCGCTATCATCGGGTCTGGCTCGCAATGATGCCTGCGGTACGGTAATCATCGCCATATCAGCCTCAACAAAACTTTCAGCATCGACTTTGCCTTCAAGACGATGATCAGCCAGATCGGGGCGATAAGCATTCAAACGGGAATCGAGCTTCATGATCGATATTAACCTTGCAGTTGGGCCTGAGTGACTATCATATCACCAAGTTTTTCAAGGTAAAGAGACCCTTCGACAGTTCGTTGAATTAGCACATTACGCTTGTCTTTTTCATCGCGGCGACGCGACACCAGTCCAAGAATCCCCATTGAATCCAGCGCCCGCGTGATAACCGGTTTGGAGACATTGAGCTTGCTGGCCAGACCACGCACGGTATGGGGTGGTGTCTCAAGATATATGGTCAGTAAGATCGCCATCTGACGAACTGAAAGATCATGGTCTTCATCAAGCACCATATGAAGGTTTGCCTGATGCCACAGGTGTAATGCCTGTCCTGCTGTTAGATTGATACTCATAAAGCACCGGTAATTTATACGCGCGCATCTGTTTAAGTCGTACCGGGTTCGCTTAGAGTATGGGTCTTATCGATCATGCTCTAAATCGTTTCGGTACCGAACCATATAAGATGATTAAACGGAAAACTACAAGTTGCTGCCTGATTCATGGTTACTTTTGATAGCGCTGGCGTAAAAACCTGTAGAGGGCACGAATGGCTTGCGCCTCGCCGCCATGGGGTTTTCCCGGCTTGGCGCTCGGGGTCCAGCCATAAATATCAAAGTGGATATGATGAGCAGATTTTTCGACAAATTTATTGAGGAAAAGAGCTGCTGTTATCGAACCACCAAAGCCGCCACCGCCAGCATTATTGATGTCGGCAATCTTGCTGTTGAGCATCGGTTCATATGGCCGCCACAGTGGCATGCGCCACAAGGGATCATTTATAGCGGTCCCGCAAGTTGCAATTTCTTCGGCAATTTCATCATCATCAACATAAAATGGCGGCAAATCGGGCCCAAGAGCCACACGAGCTGCGCCGGTCAGGGTTGCCATATCTATCAGCAGTTCCGGTTTTTCTTCATCGGCCAGTGCCAGAGCATCTGCCAATACCAAACGCCCTTCGGCATCGGTATTGCCAATTTCCACAGAAATTCCTTTGCGCGAATTAAGAACATCTCCGGGCCGGTAGGCATCACTGCCAACGGCGTTTTCCACAGCCGGAACCAGCACCCGCAAGCGCACCGGCAATTTGGCATCCATAATCATTTGTGCCAGGCCTAAAACATTGGCGGCGCCACCCATGTCCTTTTTCATCAACAACATGCCACTTGACGGTTTTATGTCCAGACCACCGGTGTCAAAGACAACTCCCTTACCCACCAGCGTTACTTTGGGATGGCGAGCATTGCCCCAGGTGCAATCCAGCAACCGTGGAGCACGGGCAGAACCGCGCCCGACCGCATGGACCATCGGGAAGCCTTTTTTCAGTGCGGCTCCTTTTATGGTGCGGGGTTTGGCCTTGTATTGCTTTGCAAGCGTATAAAAAGCGTCTTCAAGTTCCTGTGGACCCATATCGTTGGCCGGGGTGTTAATCAGGTCACGGGCCAGCTTTACGCCTTGCGCCTGACGCAGAACATCAGCCCGATCAACCTTTTTAGGGCACACCAGCTTGGCTGTGCTGTGGCTGGCAGTTTTATATCTGTCAAACCGGTAGCAACCGAGCAGAAAAGCCAGCGCCATTGTTTCATGTTGCTCAAAATCATCGTTTAAGGCGTAAATGCCCGTTGGCAGGTTTTGCGGCAGTTTACCGGCGAGAAACGGATCAAACTCACCTGAACCAATGCCAAACAATACCTGTTCGGGTTGGCCATCGGGGCCGGGGATGACAAGAATTTCACCAGATGATGCCTTGAAATCACTTATCCCGGCCCATTGTCTGCCTGTGACTGAAAGCGCTTTCAACCTGACATCAATATCTGCCTGTGAAACCGGGATAATCGGGCAGGCATCGCCGGTTTTTCCTGCTGCCAGCAATTGCTTGTTAAAATCCATCATTCAAACTCCCTGATTGGGTGGCCACCTTCATATTTCTGCTCAAAAATTGCAAGTCTGAAAACATGGTTAATCATTTATTGAGGCTAATCGGTCAAAATAACCGTGACATGAGAAATTCGCGCCAGAACATGGCTGCAACCGTTTGTTGGGAATGAAAATTATGAGTAATTGTAGCACCGTTAAATCTGTGGTTAAACCGGCGTTGGTTCCCGGCGTTATCGTTTCATTGGCGATCGCTCTGGGGGCCTGTTCTTCGACCGGTACGAGCGTTAACAACAACGACCCTATGACCACAGGCAGCATCGGAGCCGGTTCTCTTAGATCTACAGTAACAGCCCGCAAAGCCTGGCAGGAGGATAAAACCGATCTGCGTAAGGGAATGGCCTATGTACGCCAGCTACAAGCTCTTGAACAACACAGCGAGCAATTGCTGGTTCTTGAGCAGATGATCAAGATTCACCCGACAAATACAAAATTGCTGGTGTTTTATGGCAAGCGGTTGATTAATAACGGCCAGTCAAAAGAAGCTGTCAATATTCTCAAACAAGCAGAAGCCCGTGGCGAACGTGACTGGCGGTTATATTCTGCCCTTGGTTCAGCGCTTGATCAAACTGGCAAACACAGTCAGGCCCGTTCATATTATCAGCGCGCCCTGAAACTGAATCCAACAGAAGTGAAAATTCAGAACAATCTGGCCATGTCTTATATGCTTGAGGGCAAACTATCCAATGCCGAAGCAATCTTGCGCAAAGCCAATAACACACCAAAGGGCCGTGCCTTGCCACGCATACGGCAAAACCTGGCTCTGGTTGTCGGCCTGCAAGGACGCTTTAATGAAGCGCGGCAGATTGCCAGTCGCGACCTGCCTCAGGCACAGGTAGAGGCCAACATGGCCTATTTGCATAAAATGCTGTCACGGAACGATAGCTGGAGCAAATTGAAAAAAAGCTAATCTTTATATCGCTCACGGCGCTTCCTCGCTAACGCTCGGGCCTGCGCGGGCGCGGCCCCTGACCGGGGCCGGGGCCTCAATGGCCCAGTCCTCGCTGTCACTCGTCCGGCTGCGGCTTTATAAGTAATTGAGAATCCGTAGTGGAGGCGGCATCGCCGCCGACTAAGCGCGACTGCGCGGGCGCGGCCTGACCAGCCGGAGCCTCAATGGCCCAGTCCTCGCTGTCACTCGTCCGGTTGCGGCTT
>Ga0316189_10006348_pt1 | contig 11267 bp, 10 predicted proteins | sample LowCovwburrow_MG_FD_204930 | JGI IMG/M metagenome (GOLD analysis project Ga0316189, IMG submission 204930) | Coastal sediment microbial communities from Maine, United States - Lowes Cove worm burrow | ecosystem: Environmental > Aquatic > Marine > Coastal > Sediment | place: USA: Maine... | reverse complement strand
GCTATGGTGCGGTCGACGGCTGGATGGAGAAGGGAAAGAAGGTCGTACCCTTTACACATATTGGTCGAACTTTTGAACGAGCGACCGGCAACGACCCGTTCCGCATCCCTGACAGTTGGCTTGAAGCGAAGGACCAGCTGGACCTTGAAACCCGCTATAACTTTTCATCGACTACTGACATTATTGGGGGCAATTCCGGCAGCCCGGTAATCAATGCCAGGGGTGAACTCGTGGGTCTCGCCTTCGATGGAAATATTCATTCGATTGCCGGGGACTTCTGGTTCGACGAACGGGTGAATCGCACGGTCTCGGTACATGTAGCAGCGATGATCGAAGCCCTGAAGGTAATTTACGGTGCCGACCGCCTGCTTGATGAACTGGTCATCAAGCCTTGAACTTGTTTTATCAATAATTACGGGGGTAAGGAGTGAGCAGTTTCACCGTGTTGGCAATAGTTGCGGCGGTAGCCGGGGTGGCGATGGCTGCGCAGGCCCAGTTGATGGGTCACCTGGATCGATCCGTGGGGACTATCGAAAGTGTATTCCTCACTTACGGCACCGGCGCGGTAGTCATCGGCCTGATCATGCTGGCCATGCGCGGCGGCAACCTGGGCGAGTGGAACGTTGCTCCCTGGTACGCTCACTTTGCAGGACTGCTGGGCCTGGTTATCGTTGGTTGTATCGGTTATGCCACACCAAGACTGGGGCTTGCTGTAACACTGACCATCGCGGTTGCAGCCCAGTTTACGATAGCCGCCCTTGTTCATCAGTTTGGATTGCTGGGTGCGGATCAACAACCAATGGATTTATCCAGGCTGGGTGGCATGGCCGCCATCTTGATAGGGGTTTGGCTGATGGTGCGCCAGTGAGTTTTAGTTATGGCAGCCATGGGCTGGTCTCAGTGACCAATTTACCTGGTGGCAACTTAGACGGTCGAACTTGCCCCGTACGCCTCTCTAAAATGAAAATTTTCGTTACTTTCTTCATTATCGTTTCACTGTCCACGACACCGCTCTTGATGGCAGCCGAGAAGCAAGCTCACCGGCTGCTCGTGCTGACCGATATGGGTGCGGATCCCGATGACGAACAATCGCTTGTGCGACTCCTCTTGTATGCAAACCAGATAGACATCGAGGGCATCGTCGCTACGACCTCAGTATGGCAAAAGAACCGGATCCGTCCGGACTTCATTGCTACCATCCTGGACGGCTACGAAAAGGTGCGGCCAAATCTTTTGCTACACGAGCCAGGTTATCCGACGGCGGATTCGCTCCGGTCTCTCGTGAAGCTCGGCCTTTCCAGGTACGGCATGCTCGGAGTGGGCGAGGGCATGGATTCGGAAGGGTCGGACTGGATCATCAAGTTACTGGAAAAGGATGACGATCGTCCGCTTTGGATTTCCGTTTGGGGTGGCTCCAATACCCTGGCCCAGGCTTTGTATAAGATCGATAAGACGAAGTCCGCCGAAGAGGTCAATCGCCTGGTCTCAAGGCTTCGCGTCTACACGATCTCTGATCAGGACGATAGCGCCGCGTGGATGCGAAAGACCTTTCCCAACCTTTTTTATATTGTTACTCCTGGTGACGACTATGGCCAGGCGACCTGGATCGCGATAAACAACATCTACGAGGGTATCGATAATTACACGGTGAGCAACGAATGGCTGGCGAATAATATCCAGCAAGGGCATGGCCCGTTGGGGGCGGCCTACCCGGATGTGGCCTGGGGCATGGAAGGCGATACGCCCGCCTTTCTATCGCTGATACCGAATGGCTTGAATAATGCGGAGCGTCCCAACTGGGGCGGCTGGGGCGGACGCTACGAGTTGGGCATTCCCGACTTCGCAAAGGTCAAAGAGGGCGATTCCGATGTGGTGGCCGAGCCGGAAACGCGACCGATCTGGACGAACGCTTCAGATAACTACGTTCCGTATTTGACCGGTGAATACAAGCGAGCGGTGACCAGGAGCGACAAGACCTTTAGCGGAAACCATGTGACCCTCTGGCGCTGGCGTGACGATTTTCAGAACGACTTCGCAGCTCGCATGGACTGGTGCACCTTGAGCTACGAAGGGGCTAACCATCCGCCGGTCCCGCACCTGAATCACCCCGGGGAAATTACTGTAAAATCAGGGCAGGGCTTCACCCTTGATGCCTACGGCAGCAGCGATCCCGATGGCGATAGCATCAGCTACCTTTGGTTTCACTATCCTGAAGCCGGGACATACAGCAAAACCATTAACGTGGAGGGTGCCGAGAATGTGGATCGAGCCAACTTCACGGCTCCGAAAGTGGACGAAGAAGTGACGGCTCACTTCATTCTCAAGCTCACTGACAAGGGCAGCCCCCCACTCTCGCGCTACAAGCGAGTGATCGTGACGATCGTGCCCTAGTCGCTTGCTTGCGGGGATATCCTTCTATGGTTCACTGCGGGATGAATGCCCGAGTTTTCATTGGTTCCTTCTGAGCCGGGGTATTTGCCGGTATGATCGAATCAATTTCTGAGATGGCTGGTTATGTTTGTTCAATTATCTACAAGGCTAATCTGGGCTGGCCTCTGCTTGTTGAGTGTTATCCCTTCAGCAAATGCAACCGGATTTAACTTTTGGGAGTCTTCGGCACTCAATAGCAGTCTGGCAGCTGCAAACGGTGCACGGGCAAGAGATGCGAGTGTGCTGGCCCTGGCCCCCTCTTCGATAACACAACTGCAGGAAACACAGCTGAGCGCCACGTTGAATTTCTATTCGGTCGCTACCGATTACGAAATTTTTGGGCAAGAAGCGCAATATAAAGTGGCAAACCCCGTGCCCTCAGGTTTTTTTGTTCTACCGCTTCGAAAGAACTGGTATTTTGGATTGGGCATCTATAGCCGTACCGCAGCGGATATTTCGGTACCCAGAATTCCCTTGCTTAATCCCAATGAGGTGCGGCTTCAGCCAATATTAATTTCGCTGACACCGTCACTTGCCTATCGTTGGGGTTCCTTGAGTCTGGGGATGAGCCTCGAATATATATATGCTGACTATGGTTTTGATCAAACTATATGTCGCCCTATTACCGGGTGTGATGAGTTTAACCTTGAAGGTAAAAACCATGGATGGTCTGGAAACCTGAGTGCGACCTGGCAAATCAATGAACGGATTAGCCTTGCCCTGAGTCATCAACTATCAAGTGATTTTGATGATGAAAACTTACAGGTTGCATTGCCTCCAATCACAAGTATTTATTTGAGTGCCCGGATTACTGATGGCCTTTACTGGCATAACAGTTACAGCTATAGCCAGTGGAAAGACAAAGGCATGAGCTTTACGGGCTATCCGGACAACCTGGGGTTGTTGGTCGGGCAAGTAAACAGTCATCGATATGCAACGGGCCTGGATTACGAGGTTGATAAATGGCGATTTGGCCTTGGGTTCAGTATCGACCAGGCAATTGACAGTTTTGGTGGTAACGATTATCGCTACCGGGCTGGCGGAGGTTATCAACTGGCAGACCGCTGGGCATTGGATTTCAACCTCATGTATGAGAGTTATGCTGCCAAGAGTGCCGAGATAGGCGGCACGCCCGTGGTTAAAGTACAAAACCGGGGTGCAAGTTTCAGTCTTGGTTTGCGATATCTGTTTTAGCGAATGACATTAACTGAATGTTAGTTGGTGCCGAAGGAGGGGCTCGATTGGGAAAATAAGTATCATAAAAACAAGAAGATAAAAAGCTGATAATAGTCGATTGCCACGTTTACTCGCGCTAGAGGCCGTTAACGACCCAATGCAGACGACCTAAAAACGGACTATCATTTGAGAAGTGAGTTGCGGTGATCCTGCAACGTGTGAAAGTAACTTAGCTAGCAACCTGGAGTGCGCAATTGTCCGAAGACGCCACTGAATCGAATGATGGGCCGAAGCAAGAAGCGGACTCGAAGTCATCGCTTGCCCAGACCGAGCGACTCTTCTTACGATTGACATTTTGGCAGACAATATTGGCCGTCGTGGGCATATTTATTGCGGTTGTGGCGCTATACGCCGCATTGTCAGAATCCACGGCTGTGCGACAACAAACGGCTGCGGCGGTATGGCCATTTGTTCAGTTATCGATCGAAGATAGTGATGTCGGCGATTCAGCCGATTTTAAAATGTCATTTACGAATGCAGGCGTTGGTCCTGCAAAAATGCGGACAATGCGGATTATCGTCGACGGTGAGCCGATACGAGATTGGGCAGATGCGGTGGCACGCCTCGGTGGAAAGCTAACCGATAATGTAAACCGAAATTTCATCAGTAATCGCGTCTTAAGCCCTGACGAAAAGGTGGACTCGATCCATACTGATGATCCGGAACTCGCACGCAAATTTCAGGCAATAATGGGCAATCCCGAGAATTACATTACATTTTGCTATTGCTCAATTTTCGACGAGTGTTGGGTAGCGGATAGCCGAAAGGACCTTCAAGATCCTGAAACAGTGGAAGAATGCCCGAACTTTGGAGAAGCCGCTTTTCGGAATTGACGCGATGTGCCGATCGCTTGATAGCGGAACCGTTTCTCTGACAGCCAACTATCTCCGCTAACGACCCTGAATGGGAATTGGTGTGGTACAGTCTTGAACGACAGCAACCCAAAGCAGCCATGAGTATTTGGGAGTCTTTTGCAGTACTTGCGTGCCTAACGAACTCGCCGGATTCAGGCACCTGTAAGCTAAACCGTTAGGTTGTGCTAACGATTCTGGCCTTCATGGTCTTGCTCCTGGATCAAATCCAGGACGTTGACGCTAAGGAAAGTACAAAACCTGCGTTTAGCCGGCTAAACTGGAGAAAGTACGGGCAGAAAAGTATCTCTTAAAAAATAGCTCAAGCGGTGCCGTATGCTTTGACGACGTACACAGTTTATACACAACCTACTGCGACCGGGCTGCGCAAGGATACAGCTTAAGAAGATTTGGGTTCATCGCAAGGGCACAGATCAGCCCTCGTATCAAAGGCTAGCCTGCCCAGCCAAGAGCGGCTCGAATTCTCTGTTCCAGCGAATCCAGGGGCATTCCAACCAGATCGAGATTCAGTTCATCCGTCACGCTGGCAGACAGCGATTTACTCATGTGCTGACGCAAACGTCCCAGTGTTTTCGGGTCGGCAATGACGGCCAGGTGTTCAAAAGCATTCATGTTTGCCGCCTGCTCGAGCTTTCCAACCAGTTTCCTGGTAAACGCATGCTTGGCCCGATCGTGCGCATCGGAACGCGGCACCTTGGAATGACTGGATGGCCCCTGCACGTGGAAGGCGCGACCACTGGCATCTGACATCAATTCCCGGCTGGGCTGGTGCTGACTTTCGGAAACCAGCTCTTGTAATTCGTGAAGTTCAGCAGGTTTTCTGCGCAGCTCAAAGATGCGTGCCTTGCCGCTGTCTGCCACCAGTACCCAATACTTGGACGTCGCATTATTCATGGAACAACCTCCCGTTCCTGTAATTTGGCTGGAACATGACCGACTTCACACCCATATTATTTGCTTAACATGAAACCGCGCTTCTGTATGTGACGTGCATCAGCCATTACACAAACTATTAGGCTTATCATTCAGTAAACAAAAAGGAGATTGACAAGCGTCGGTCATGAAATGGTCATGGAAAATCGCCACGGTTGCCGGCATCGATGTGTACATACACACGACCTTCCTGATCCTCATTGCGTGGATCGCGATTGCTTACTGGCAACTGGCGGGCACGTTGCTTGCAGTGGTCTCAGGTGTAAGCTTTATTCTGGCGCTATTCTTTTGTGTTCTGTTGCACGAGTTCGGTCACGCATTGACCGCAAGAAAATTCAACATCCGAACCAGGAACATCACCCTGCTGCCAATCGGCGGCATCGCTTCGATCGAGAAAATACCCGAAGACCCCAGGGAGGAAATCATCATTGCATTGGCTGGCCCTGCTGTCAGTTTTGCAATCGCACTGCTGCTGTGGTTATTGCTCACGGCCAGTGACGGACTGGTATCACTGGAAGACCTGAGTATTACAGGGGGCTCATTCCTTCAGCGCTTGATGCTTATCAATATCCTGTTGGCGGCGTTCAACCTGCTCCCGGCCTTACCGATGGATGGCGGAAGAGTATTCCGGGCGCTGATGGCCTTGTGGATGGAGCCGGTGAAAGCCACTCGAATAGCCGCAGGCGTCGCCCAGGCACTGGCGGTAGTCCTGGCCCTGCTGGGCTTTCGCTACAACCTGTTCCTGGTATTCATCGCCGTCTTTATTTGGATCGGCGCAGCGACCGAGGCGAGCATGGCCAGTGTCAAATCCACACTTTCCGGCGTGACTGCAAAAAAGGCCATGCTGACAGACTTCCAGGTGCTGGAACCTCATGAGTCGCTGGCTCGAGCTGTTGAGCTAACCCTCTCCGGATCTCAGAAAGACTTTCCCGTGGTAAGCGATGAAGGGGTCACAGGTGTGCTCAGACAGTCCGATCTTCTCCGTGGGCTGCACGATCATGGAAAGCTCTGCAGGGTGGATCAGGTAATGCAACACGATGTTCCTTCAATCAACGTATCAGAGACGCTCGAAAACGTAATGGAAAGAATGCAGATCAAAGACCGGGGACTGCTGATCGTCACGGAAAACGGTCATATCGCCGGCATTATCGACATCGACAACATCATGGAGCTTTTGAGAATCCAGAAGGCGTTGCAGGAGTCGCGAAATGCATAACAAACTACTGGAACTGACTATTGACGTCGCGCAGGCAGGCGAGAGCGTCCTGAGTAACTATGACCCAAAGCAATTGTATGCATTTCGTGTTGGTGTCAGGCGCATACGCAGCATTCTGAAGCAGATCGACAGCCACCGTTCACGACGCTACCGCAAGATTTGGGGCGGTTTTGCAGCATGCACGAATGATGCCCGGGATTGGGACATCTTCCTGCTGACTGCAAAAAAACTGCTTTCCGCTGAACACTACCGGGAATTTGAAAAGCTAAACCGGGAGCAGGTTCGGCACAGCCACGAAGCGGTGATTGAATTGCTTCACTCGATGCACTGGCAACGGCATCTCGATGAATGGACAGACGTGCTGGAACGGGCCGATGAGCAAGCGGGCTGGACCCATCAGGGTCTTGCATCGCTCGAACTGGCGCTGGCCAGGGCCCGGTTGGCTCGCAAGAGCGCCCTGGCAGTCAACGATGACCACAGCTGGCACAAATTCCGTATCAGGGTGAAGGATGTTCGTTACGTGGCGGATGCCGGTAATGACGACCCGACGAACAGGAAGTACGTTTCCAGCATCATTGAATCATGCAAACAACTGCAGACACTGCTGGGTGACTGGCACGATACGGTCGTCCAGTTGAATATGCTCGAAGAACTACCAGCAACCCCGGTTCACTCCAGGCTCAGAAAGATGGTTTCGGAACGCAAGCAAATGTTCCTGGTTCAAACGCGCGAGATGCTGGTGGAGCACACGCTTTTCGACCTCCAACCCCCGGCCTCGTCGTAAAGATTCCCCGCGCTCAGCGCGCAACCGTGGCTATCAACTCGTTGATGTCGTGTTCACTGTCGATGGTCACGGTGAGTGTTTGCTCAATCTCGTTCAGTGGATCATGGTGGGTCAACTGGTGTTCGAGCACCGCCAGGTTTGCGTCGGAAACATCCTGGTTCTCAGCCTGACGCTGACGAATGCGGTTCCGCAGCACCCGCACCGGAGCGGCGCAATCCAGGATCACAAGTTGAGCGCCGTTTGCTGTCGCAATACTGGCAAACAGGTCGCGTTGCCTGCATCGAAGGAATGTGGCATCTGCAATCATGTTAAAACCTGAGCGCAGGCCTGCCTCGCAAAATCGTGCCAGCGTCCGGTAGGTCCGGTCTGTGATTTCAGGGCTGTAGAGTCCTGATTCGATCCGCCCATCGGCACTATGTTGGACTGCAAGGTCTGCCAGGCGCTTGCGTTCCAGGTCACTGCGGACACGCAAAGCCGGCAATTTGCTGATCAATCGTTCACTGATCCAACTTTTTCCTGACCCTGAAAAACCATGCATCAGGTAGAGGGTGGGCGGTGGGGTATCCACCAGCGTTGCGGCCAGTTCAACGTAAGCGGCGGCATTGATCCGGAAACTGTCGTTTTCCTGACTGGGACGCTGCTGCTGCCGTATCGACGTAACAACGGCCCTGACCATGCTGCGGTAGACCAGGTAAAAACGCATAACGGCCAGGCTATCGTAATCGCCGGTTTCCTCGAGCCATGCATTAAGCAGGGAATAGGCCAAATCCTCGCATCCCCGTGCCATCAGGTCCATGACCAGGAAAGTGATGTCATTGGCCGTATCGATCCAGCGCAGTTCATGATTGAATTCGATGGCATCAAAAGGTACGAACCGACCGTCCTGCACCAACAGGTTTTCAAGGTGCAGATCGCCATGACATTCCCTGATGAAGCCGTGTTGCGCGCGCGCCTCGAAAATTGATTTCAGCGTCGCCGCCTGCTGCAGGGTCCAGGCCTCGATTACCGCCAGTTGCTGTAGTGACTCATCATTAAAGGTGGCCGGATCGAGATGCCTGAAATTGTTTCGGGCCGGCTTCACGGCTCGCTCGGCCTCGAACCCGGGATCATTACTCTTTCGCGGCGGCAAATTTCGATGGAAACGTGCGATCATGGCCGCCAGCGCATGAATGTCGCCAGGGCCCATCAAACCTGCTTGCAGGTAGCGGTCCAGCCGGGCTTCATGTGGAAACTGGCGCATCCGAACTGCATACTCGATTGCCGGCTCTGCCCCGACCCTGACTTTTTCGTCTTTTGTTCCGATTGGAACAATATCCATATAAAGTTCCGGCGCGGTACGTCGATTAATTCGCAATTCTTCTTCACAGAAAAACTTGCGCTGCTCCAGAGAAGAAAAATCGAGGAAGCCCAGCGTGACTGGCTTCTTCACCTTGTAGGCATACTCACCGGTCAGAATTACCCAGGATATGTGGGTTTCGATGACCTGCAGGTGGTGAACGCCGTGCGGGTATGCCGCCGGCTCCAGCAGCTTGCGAATCAGCTCGGGTTGATGCATTTGATCCGTTCCAGCATTCGCAAGTACCTGGCCAGCTTGCCCAGGTGTACATCCAGGATGAACCGGGTAGACAGCAACCCGTTCACCAGGATCAGGTCAATCGCGCTGTGCGGCACCCCGATAGCCTGGATGGTGTCTTTGACTGACGGTGTTCCGTGGAAGCTCTGACTGAAACTGACCTTGCGTCGTCCTGCAGGCAGGAAATCGTTAAGTTCCTCGTAAAAACGGAACTCGGCCGAACGATCCGGACGGGCATGTCGATCCGCGTTCATCATCTGGCATCGGTTCCGCTGGCTAAAAACTGTGGGTGATTTGACCTTATTTGAGGGTGCCGGCGTTCGGGTCATATCCAACAAACGGTCCACGCCAAGGATCAGGGCAATCCCTTCTTCCGGCAGGCCTACCTGGGCGAGAACAGTATATAGGCAGCATTAAAGCTATATTGCCACAAATCTACATGTACTGAACATCATAAGACGCCAGAATTTTGGTCAATTCATCGCGAATCAATTTCTCACCTCCTCCAACGACAGGACGAAAAGAGCCATACTGCCCCCGGACCAGGAACAGCGGCTGGGTAATATGGCTGGGATTGTTGTTTCAAACGGTCGATGCAACACATTGGTTAAATCGTTCAGCTGTTCACCTCGACAGTCCCGTCCCAGTGCGGAAGTCCGTCACCGGCGCGCACGACCGTGATCGTGACGTATACGACAGGTTTTCGCATCGCCGCTATAGGGTACGTCAAATCCATGCAATGCAGGCTTAGGTGTCAGCCCAATTGTCGCTGCGAGCAGATCCCAATTAACGACATAGAGATAATCACAATCCCTTGGGTGTGAGCCAAAAGTGAGGGAAGTGATGAACTGCAGTCCGTCTGTTGGCCCGAAAATTTCTACCGGTACCTGGCCCTCTTCAATGCGCATGACCCTGCCCAAATCCACACCATAGAGTGCGACCACCGCTGCATAAACCGTACCCTCATGATCAACGGTAATGCCATCTACCAGGTACAGGCTGGGATCATCCGCATAAATCTCTGCTGGCCCGGCGCTACCGTCATTCAGGACTTCGAATGAAACGATGCGGGCACCTTCAGTGACGGCAACATGGATTCTCCCATCATGGTATGCAATTCCATTGGCTCCCAGCGGAATTCCCTGGCCAGAGCTGCCATCACCAGCCAGCAATGGATCCATTACCCAGAGTTCGACTGAGTAACCTTTTCTCTTTTCGGGGCTCATGCGCCAGACAGCGCCCAGGAGCACATCCGTCACATAGATATTGCCATCATCGTCAATCGCCAGATCATTCGGCGCCATTATTTGTTCTGAACCTTCAACCCGGTGGGCTTTGCCATTTTTTTTAATCTGCCAAACACCATGGGTTGCAGGATCGAAACTCGCGACGGCGGCAAACAATTTGCCCGGCCCATCGGTACGCACTCCCAAGATGCCCAAAGAACCTTCAGGAGGCAGGGGGTCCAGCCGAAAATGCAGAGCCATCCTGCCATTGGGCTTAATACGCCAGATTTCCCCGTTTGAACCCTGCAGACTCACATAAACATTGCCCGAGACATCAGCACTGACACTCTCTGGAAACTCATTTAGTCCCGGGTCAAAAGCGACTAATTCCTCAGCCCCGACGATTGGCACGTAAAGAAGCGCATAGAAAATAATAGATAATAGGATGGGTTTAAAAACTTGGCCGGTCATGTCCGCTCTCCTGTGAGGGTTTAGGCTGCTAAGTTGTATACTGACCCTGATGCTGATGTCCTGAACGCTTCACGAACGCCCGCTGAACCGGCCACGAAATCGTTCGGGTAATCACCAAACGGGGACTTCCGGAAAAGCATGTGGGGTTTTGAAAACAAGACGTATTTAGCGATTCACGGCTGCGAAATTGATCTGGCCGCATCCCGGATTAAGGGACTCAAAGGTTGGATTCAGCTAAAGCCCAAGTCGATGGAAGTGCTGGAATACCTATTGGACCATCCACTGGAGGTCTGTACCCGCGAAGAAATCCTGAACGCCGTCTGGGGCAGAGCGATCGTTTCAGATGATGTGCTGAGCCAGGCAATTTCGGAATTGCGCAAAGCGTTTAACGACGATTTCCAGGCACCTTCAGTACTTGAAACCATCCCACGAAGTGGATACCGGCTCTTGCTGGAGCCAACTACCCGAAAGACTTCATACCGGGTATGGCAATGGCCAGTGATTTTCGCAATGGCGGTTATCGCGA
>Ga0316189_10006347_pt1 | contig 11267 bp, 10 predicted proteins | sample LowCovwburrow_MG_FD_204930 | JGI IMG/M metagenome (GOLD analysis project Ga0316189, IMG submission 204930) | Coastal sediment microbial communities from Maine, United States - Lowes Cove worm burrow | ecosystem: Environmental > Aquatic > Marine > Coastal > Sediment | place: USA: Maine... | reverse complement strand
GACATGATAACAGCAAGATTGTGCTGCAGACTGATCATTTTTTTTCTTTTTATCTTTGTCGTCCATGATAACACCTCCCATTATTCTGCATCTGTTTCCTTTCAAATATCACTGGAGATGCAGCAAGCATGCGCTCGTTGATCAATCACAGGATTCACCAACCACGTTTGAGGTACTTAAGAAAAATTACTATAACAGCAAATAAAGGATAAAAATGTATTGACAAATTTCTTATTGTTGTAGATATAAAATCTAAAATTAAAATAGTTTGGTATTATTATACTATGTTAAACCCTGTTAAAAATCGGCGTTACACCGATCATATTGTCGAACAGCTCAAGGAATATATCCTTAACCAGAAGTTGAGCCCGGGCGAACGGCTGCCATCTGAAGCAAAACTTTGCGAAACATTCGATGTCAGCCCCGGGACCATTCGAGAAGCCTTCCACATGCTTGAACACGACGGTGTGGTAAACATCAAAAAGGGACCTGGCGGTGGCCTTTTTGTCAGTGAAGGAAATCTCTATCATGTGATCGAGTCTATCTTTTATGCCCTGCGCTGGGAGCAGATCTCATTTGAATCCCTCATGGAAACGCGAAAGGTGCTGGAGGACCGAATCGCACGCCTGGCAGCCAGCCGGTCGACAAAAGACGATATCACTGAAATCGGTGTAATACTGAAAAAAATGGAAACGTCCGACATCAACCATGCCCAGTTCGTGCAGTATGACACAGATTTTCATGTCTGCCTAGCCAAAGTTGCTCGGAACAAAATTTTAGAGATGTTCATGGTCGCTGTAAAGGAGCTGCACAACCGTGTCGTGGATTACGAAGCCCTGTACGATGAACTCTTTCCTGTGGCTATTCGCTTTCACCGCGATATTTATGCAGCGGTTGCTGAAAAGGAGCCAGAAAAAGCAGCTGCCGCGATGGCGGCGCACCTTGAATACTTTGAGGAGCACTACCTGAAAAACACCCGCAATGTATGATGACAATCAAAAAGGAGGTATCCCAATGAAAAGAAAGCTGACGATTCTGATTTTGGCTGTATTCGTCACGGTGGTAGCTGTGGTATCGAGCACTTCGGCTGCGGATAAGGTCTTTACGATCCGCATCGGTAACGTGACCCCGCCCAACAACCCGCTGCACCAGGCATTTGAAAAGATGGCCGCCGAAATGAATGAGAAATCCGACGGCCGCATCAAGGCCACCGCTTACCCCAGTGGGCAACTGGGCAATTTGCGCTCGATGACCGAGTCGGTTCAAATGGGAACCCTGGAAATGGCGACCCAAAGCGCAGGCGGACTGGCGGCTTTCTATCCGGCCATGGGTGTGCTGGAGATGCCTTTTGCCTACCGCAGCCACGAGCACGTATACAAGGTGGTGGACGGACCGATCGGACAGGAGCTGAATGAAAAATTCAGAGAAAAAACCGGCATCCGAATAGTCTCATATTTTATGAATCTTTACCGTCACGTGACCAACAATGTCCGCCCCATTATGACACCGGATGATCTCAAAGGCCTTAAAATTAGGGTTCCGGAAACGCCCACCGTGAAGATGGCTATTGAGGCGGCCGGCGGAAATCCAGTTCCCATGGTGTGGGGTGAAGTCTACCCCGCCCTCCAGAACAAAACGGTCGACGGGCAGGAAAATCCGATTGTTATCATCTGGGCGTCTAAAATTTATGAAGTGCAGAAGTACCTCTCGTTGACCGGACATATCTATTCACCAACGCTGATTATGATCAACGACCGATTTTTCCAAAGCATGCCGACCGACCTGCAGGAGATTGTCGTCACCGCGGCAAAGAACGCAGCGGCCTGGAACCGCCAGGAACTCGAGAAAATGGAGGCTGGTCTGCTGGTCAAGCTGAAAGAGAAGGGGTTGGAAATCAACGAGGTGAATCAGGAACCTTTCCGCAAAATGATGACCTCTGCATGGGATCAACTGCTCGAAAAAGCCCCCGAAACCAAGGTATATCTAGAGCAGATTGAAAAAACCCAATAGGGGAGGAGCGCCCGGGGACAGCGCTCATTCATCCTAACCGCGTAAGGGGATTTGGATTGTCCAAACTCAGCAGAATAAGCGAACTCGCTGACAAGGGCCTGGATAGCGTCAACGCACTGTTGCTGGCCGTGATGGTTATGGCCATTTTTCTACAGGTCGTGGCTCGCTATGTGTTCAATCACGCCCTGTCTTGGCCGGAAGAGCTGGGACGTTTTTTGTTTGCCTGGATTGTCTTTCTGGCCATCGTGTCGGTTATGCGGGCCGATGAGATGTTGTCCCTGGAGCTGCTGTATCGCTGGATTCCGAAAAAAATTGGTCAAATCTTGAAGCTGATTATTTCGATAGCCTGCTTTGGATTTTTACTTGTCATCTTAAAGGGTGGTTTTGAGCTCATGATCCGGCAGAGTTCGCAAATTTCTATTGCACTGGAAATGCCGATGGGGGTTGTCTATATGGTTATCCCCATCGGTACGTTCCTGATGACCGTTGCCTTGCTGATAAAAATTGCCGCTCAAATTCGTGAGCTTTTTGCCCACAGCACAGATATCAAAGAGGAGCTGAATACCTGATGGCCTCTCTGCTGTTCATTGCGCTGCTGCTTTTTCTCCTCTTTTTGGGTGTCCCGATCGCTTTCGCCCTCGGATTGGTGGGGCTTATCATTGCCCTTATTAAGGGGATTTTTAATCCCATCATCATCCCTCACATCATGTACGCCCAGGGTATCGATTCCTTTCCGCTGCTGGCAGTGCCTTTTTTCATTCTGGCAGGCACCATAATGGAAAAAGGCGGCATTTCACAGCGCCTGGTGGATTTTGCCCAGTTCATCGTAGGCCGTATCCGCGGCGGTTTGGCCCAAGTCTCGGTGCTGACCGGTATGTTTTTTGGCGGCATATCCGGCAGTGCCGTGGCCGACGCCGCCGCGGTCGGATCAGTGCTTATCCCTGCAATGAAGAGCAAAAATTATGACCCGGGGTTTTCAGCCGCCCTGACGGCCGCATCCGGTGCCATGGGACCCATCATACCGCCGAGCATCCCGATGGTTATCTATGCCGTTATTGCGAATACTTCGGTGGCCAGTCTCTTTTTAGGCGGAATTGTTCCGGGTTTGCTTTTTGGTCTGGTGCTGATGCTGTACTCCTATGTTTATGCCAAAAAACATCGTTACCCGCGCGAAGATGTTTCGTTCACCCTGCAAACATTCTGGCGGGTATTTCAACGGGCCATCCTTCCGTTGCTGATGCCGGTAATTATTGTCGGCGGTATTTTTTCAGGCATCTTCACCGCAACAGAATCGGCGGTGGTCGCCGTTATTTATTCGTTTATGATTTCAGTGTTTTTATACCGGAAGCTGACTCTGAAAAGTATTCCCGGCATTCTGGCGGATGCCGCCAAATCGACAGCATCCATCATGTACATCATCGGATTGGCCACCTTCCTAAGCTGGGTGATCACCAGTGAACAGATTCCACAACAGGTTGCCCAAGTTTTTTTCACCATTTCCGATCGGCCGTGGGTCATTGTCATTTTGCTCAACATTCTCATTTTGATGCTGGGCTGCTTCATTGACCCTGTGTCCATACTCATTTTGATGAGCCCCATCGCGCTGCCGATTGTTCAGAAGATTGGTATGGATCCGGTACATTTTGGGGTAATCATTACAGTTAACATCTGTATCGGATCGCTAACGCCACCGGTGGGTACGCTGCTCTTTGTGACCAGTCGCATCGGCAACGTAAATTTTTTCGATATCTCTAAAGCTATCATCCCGATGGTCATATTGGTAATAGGCATTTTGTTTCTCATTTCGCTCGTGCCGGACACCGTGATGTATCTTCCCCGGTTGTTAAGCCCGGGTAGATAGTTCAGAAATCTCAATTTTCATACGGAGGTAAATCATGCAGGAACCTTGGAACGAAGATCGAAAATGGCGTGTTAGCCCTGCCAATTTTCACCCGGAGGTGCAAGCCCGGTATCAATTTCCCGCCAAATTAGAAATATTGGATACGACTCTGAGAGACGGCGAACAACAACCTGGGTTGTTTATATCACCCGAAGACCGCCTTCGCCTGGTCAAGCAACTGGATTCCATAGGCATTCAGCGTATCGAAGCCGGAAACCCCTCCATATCCAAACAGGACGCGGATTCTGTAAAAGCTATTTGCGAGGTGGGCTTAAAAGCCAAGATATATGTATTCAGCCGGGCGATGGTTGCCGACGCGGAATTGGCCAAATGGTGCGGGGTGGATGGTGTATTGATGGAAATCCCGGCCAGTGAGCACCTTTTAAAATATGGCAAAAAGTGGTCAGTTGACCGCGCAATAAAAGCCGCGGTGGAGGGAACCCTAGCGGCAAAGGAGCTTGGATTGACTGTATCTTTTTTCCCGGCGGATTCCTCCCGAATGGACATTGAAGCCCTGCTCGATATGGTCGACCAGGTAAAAACCGAAGGGCATATGGATTCTCTGGTACTGGTGGATACGTTTGGGTGCTATACCCCCCCGGCGGCAGCCTATACCGTAAAACGCCTGAAAAAGCGGTTTCCGGATCTTCCGGTGGAAGCCCATTTCCATGAAGATTTTGATATGGGTGTTGCCAATACCATTGCCGCCTTTTCCGCAGGCGCTGATGTCGCGCATACGACGGTCAATGGTGTTGGGGAACGCGCCGGCAGTGTTCCCTATGAGCCGCTGGTCTTGTCTCTTAAGCTGTTATACGGGCAGGATACCGGTATCGACGTGAGCCGTCTCGTTGAGACATCTAAAATGCTTCGGGAGATGGTTAAACAGGACGTGCATCCCCATAAAGCCGTGGTTGGTGACCGCATTTTTACCTATGAAACCGGTTTGCCGTGGTCTTTATGGAAAAATTGCCGAGACGAAAATCCTACGGCCATGTTCTCATGTATGTGGCAGGTGACCGGCCATTCCGGCCCGGCAATTGTCCTGGGGAAGAAAAGCGGCAAGGATAATGTCGCCGACTACCTCAATCAACTGGGCTTGACCGCCGATGCCGACCAATCGGCCCAAATATTGGAAGGGGTCAAAAACAAAGCCTATGAGGTAAAACGCTCGTTGCAAAAAGCGGAATTTATCCAAATCCACAAAGAGGTTACATCCCCTTAGGCCCTTAACGGGTTTTATCTGATAACATGTTGTAAGAAAATTGAGGTTTCAGGTGTCGGGTGTTAGGAAAAATAATATGTTAAATACTGAAACCTGACACCCGACACCTGAAACCGATATAAATTATCGGCGTGCTTGCTGCCCTTCAGTGGCCACTATTTGTAGGCATCGTCTCGGAAAGAGCTTTGGCCCTTATAAATTTATTTTTGTGCATTTTGTGCAAAATATTGTATCGGGATATTTTCGCTATCTTCAATATTCAATTCCGGCTTGTTCGGGTTAGGGTTCACGCATAAATAAGTTCACAATTTTAGGCGTTGAGTCGCCTTAAGGAGCCATTTATGACAACTGATCTGCCGTTTCCCATCAACCGCCTGTCCCCTGTTTCCGACCCGACCAAAAGCTCCCCCATCCGAAAGGTCATGAAGATGATTGAACAATCCAATGACCTAATCAGCCTGGCAGCCGGTGAAGCAAAGTTCTCTCCCCCGCCGGAACTTATAGAAGCCGCGTGCACTGCCATGAAAACGGGCAAGAACGTTTATACCTCCACTGCCGGCATACCATCGATACGAGCCGCCCTGAGCCAATTCGTTGAGTCCCAGTTCGGAGCCAGGATAAATCCGGAGACCAATATCCTGCTCACAGTTGGCGGCATGGAAGCGATTTACCTGGCGGCACGGGTATTATTGAAAACTGGAGATAAGGTTCTCCTCCCTGATCCCGGCTGGGGAGTTATGATACCCGTAATCGAAAAATGTGGTGCACGGGCTGAATTTTATCCTCAAGTTGAAACGCAGACCTGGACAATTGATCACTCAAAGATACTGGAACGGATGGATGCGCAGACAAAACTGATCGTCATCAATTTACCATCCAATCCAACCGGCGCAATGCTGAGTCAGGACGGTTTTGCTAAAGTAGTGGAAAAAGCGCGTGAAATGGGCATTTTTGTGATGTCCGACGAGGTATATCATAATTTCGTCTTTGACGGGTGTCACGTGAGTGCCCTTCAATTTGATACCCTGGATAACTTGATCGTGATCAACAGCTTTTCCAAAACCTACGCTGTCACGGGATGGCGAATCGGTTATGTTATTGCCCACGAATGGATCATTCAACAGATGGTCATGTATAAAGAGAGCACCTCATTATGCTCATTTTCCATTGGGCAGTGGGCACTGGCGGATTATATCAACTCAAGTCAAAACTATCTGGATGAGGTGGCGGATCTTTGCCGCCGAAATATGGAAATGATCGTTCAGCGCCTTAGCGCTATCCCCGGCGTCCATTGCTCGCCGGCTCAGGGGGGATTTTATTTGTTTCCTGATTTTTCAAAAATCGAACCCTCCTCAGAGAAAATTTTTGCCCGCTTGCTGGAGCATGGCGTTGCCGTTATCCCCGGAAAATTTTTTGGATCTCAAGGCGAAGGCCGGGTAAGAATTATGTTCGCCGCCGACACCGAGTACATCGATAAAGCCGTAGGACGAATAGAAGCCGCCTTTATGTAATTGAATCTCTGATATTTTACCAATCGTCGTTTGAATATCCGTAAACCTGATTGAGGGAACAATAAACAGAGTATGAGGCAAAAAAGTATTTAAGCTCAATTCATTTTCTGGTTTGGTTTCAACTCATGCTTCTTATGGAACCACACCGTGTCTTTAGACCCAGAAAGGAGGATTTATGCCAAGCTCAAGGGGTAGTCGATTTAGTTATTTCGTATTGTTTGCATGTGTCGCATTAATGCTTTTCGCAACCACCTCCATTGCCGGACCCACAAAAATCGCAATTGCCAATTTCGGCGAGCACCCGGTACTTAACGATGTTATCAGCGGTATCAAAGAAGGCCTTGCAACAGCCGGGTACACTGAAGGTAGTAATGTCGAATTTGTAGAAAGCCATACGAATTTTGATGCCACGCTTGTACCTCAAATGATCAGTAAACTCCTGGCCGATAAGCCTGATCTTATGATCTCCATCACCACACCGGTCTCGCAGACCGCCAAGAAAGCCTTGCAGGGCACTGGTATTCCGTTGGTATTTAGTACGGTTACGGATCCGGTCGCAGCCAAGCTCACACCGTCATGGGATAGCGGTGATAAGAATGTCACCGGCGTATCCGATCTTCAGGACATGGAAGCTGTTTTCGCGTTTATCCGCAAACTACTTCCTGAGGCCAAGAGCGTGGGTTTCCCCTATAACCCGGGAGAAGATAATGATGTCGCTTTGCTTGAGAAAGTAAAAACCCTGGCACCGAAAAGCGGCTTTACGGTTGTGGCAGTCGGCGTCGACAATCCCAATGACATTCCCGTCAGGATACAATTTCTCCGAAAGAAGGTGGATGTCATCTACGTTTCCGGCTCCAATTTGCTGCAAAGTGCGGCACCGGCCATTGCATCCACCGCCCAGCAGATGGGAGTGCCCACCATCAGTGTGAACCTGGATCACGTTGAAAAAGGCTTTTTTCTGGCCGCCTTTGCCGTGGACTATCATAAAATCGGTGTCAAAACCGGCGAAGTAGCGGCTCAAGTTCTAAAGGGGAAAAAACCTGTCGAGATGCCTCCCTATAAGTTGTCCTATGAGGAGCATGTTCCCATGATCAACAGGCAAATGTTGAAAAAACTCAACTTACCCCTGCCCGATGCGCTTAAAGCATGTGATTGTTTTGTTAGCCAATAATCGTGTCCACATATAGTTTTAACCCAGTGAACCGCTCATTTCAACGGTCCACATAACGCAAACAGTCTGATTCATGCTATCTGTATCGAACGCTACGAAAATCTTTTTTGCCGGCATGCCGGATGAAAAAAAAGCTCTGGCCGATGTGAATCTGGTTCTGAGAAAATGCGAATTTTGTATCGTCATCGGCAGCAACGGCGCCGGCAAGAGCAGTCTTTTGAACGCCATTGCCGGCAAGCTTTTACTCGATACCGGCAAGATCGCCATCGCCAAAAAGGATGTTACCCATCTCTCGGTGCATAAACGGGCACAACACCTCGCCCGGGTGTTCCAGGACCCCCTTGCCGGTACCGCCGCCAGTATGACCGTCGCTGAAAACCTATTGCTGGCCGATCTGCGTGGGAAGCGTAAACACTTTTCTCCTGGATTAACAAAAAAGCGACGCCGGCAGTATGAGGAAAAATTATCGATTCTGGGCCTTGGTTTGGAGGAGCGGCTGAATACACCCGTAGAACTATTATCAGGTGGACAGCGACAATCCCTGGCACTGATAATGGCAGTATCCAATTCCCCCCAAATACTGCTGCTGGACGAACATACCGCAGCATTGGATCCGCTTACGGCCGATATTGTCATGAATGCCACAATAAGAACCGTGGAACGATTTGGTTTGACAACCCTCATGGTCACCCATAATATGCAGCACGCTGTGGATTACGGGACCCGCATCGTCATGATGAGCTCGGGCAAGATCAAGTTGGAGATTGCAGGCGAACAGAAAACCGGCATCACCGTGGGGGATCTGGTTTCACAATTTTCGGTTAAAAACGATAAGGTGCTGCTTCAGGAATGCCGTGTTTGATATTATCTTACCCATATTAGAAAGCTATTTCGCACTCATTCCGGTAACCTTGGCCCAGAGTTTGATCCTGAGTTTTGTGGTCCTGGGCATCATGCTCCCTTTTCGTATTTTAAGTTTTCCGGACCTGACCAGTGAGGGGGCATATCCATTTGGCGGCTGCGTTTGTGCGGTGCTTATAAGCAACGGCATGGATCCGGTTGTGGCGATCATCGTGGCCATGGGTTGCGGATTTATTGCGGGCTGCAGCACCGCATTCATCCACTTGCGGTTTGGTATAAACACATTGCTCGCCGGTATTTTGATTCTGACCATGCTCTATAGCATTAACCTGCGCATCATGGGACGCTCAAATATGTCAATCCTGGGGTCCGAATCTATTTATTCACTGATCAATCCATTAAATCCCAATTCCTATGGTGTAAAGATTGGTCTGGTCGGGATCGCCGTCATCGTGATCCTCGTGGTCCTAAAACTCTTTTTCAGCACCGAACATGGTATCACTTTTCGGGCTGTCGGGGCCAATGCTGAAATGTCCGAAGCCCAGGGAATCAACGTCTGGCGGATTACCATCATCGGTGTGGGGGCGGCCAGCGCCTTTTCCGCATTGGCTGGAGCGCTGATGATCCAGTCCCAAGGTTTTGCCGACGTCAATATGGGATTCGGTATCCTCATCAATGGATTGGCCTCCCTGATTATCGGTGAAGCCATTACCGGCCGGAATACTGTCTGGAAACAATTGCTGGCCCCATTTCTGGGTGCTCTTACCTACTACCAGCTTGTCTCATTATGTCTGGCGGCCGGCCTGCCTCCGCCTGATCTCAAATTTGCCACTGGTTTTTTTGTACTTTTGATGCTGGCCTTACCAAGCTTGAAACGGAAAGGGATGTTGCCCGAACGGGTTAAAATTCGTGAATAATCCATACAAATAAAAAGGAGGAACGGTTATGGGATTTAAAGCGCAAAAGTTAACGCAGTTGACAATTTTCACTACTCTTATCATTGTTATGTTCTCCGGATCGGCCTTAGCTGAAACCTATACCATGAAGTTAGGTATCGTTACCCAGAATGATCCAATCCATGTCTACATCCAGGAATTCAAAAAACGCATCGAAGCCAAAACCAACGAGCGTATCAAGGCGGAACTGTACCCCGGTGCCCAGTTGGGCGGAACCCCGCGGTTGATCGAAGGGATCCAGCTTGGCACCATCGAAATGATCTTGTTGCCGCCGGGTTTCTTCAAAGGTGTTAATTCGGCATTTCAGGCCACCGATGCCCCCGGTTTGTTTAACAGTATCGATCATGCCCATGCCAGTTTGACGGATCCTTCATTTCGGGATCCATTTCTCGAGGTCGGCGAAAACAAAGGCATTGTGGGCGTCAGTCTCTGGGTGCACGGCCCGACATCCTATGCCAGTTTGACGCCGTTGCGTTCACTCGCAGATTTCAAAGATAAGAAATTCAGAGTGCTGGCGACCAAGGTCGAAACCGACCTCATGAAGTCTATTGGTGCCACCGGGGTGCCCATGCCGTTTACCGAAATTACCCCGGCACTTCAACGCAAGGCCATAGACGGGGTGCGCAGCAATATCATGGTTCTTGCCGGTATAAAGGTCTTTTCAGTCGCGAAAAATATCACCCTTGCCAATGATGCCATGATCGCTGTCGTGACCATGGCTTCCAAGAAATTTATGGACAAGCTGCCTGCGGACCTGCAGAGTGCTGTGCTGGAGGTCGGACGGGAAATGGAGGTTTATATGCTTGGCGTGGCCAAAGAGTATAATGGCAAGGCCGAAGAGGCATGGCGTCAGAACGGGGTCATCTATCAGCTGCCGGAGGCTGACCGCCAAATACTTATGAAAAAAGGCGCCAGCATTGCGGAAAACGTTCTGGGAAGCGATAAGGCCACCAAGGCGCTTTTCGGGCTGTTAAAAGAATCAGCCGAAAAGCATAAATAATCAGGCATTCGCGTTGGAATAGATATGACGCGTCGTAGTAGGATGTTCGGCGAGCTCCTTTGCGTGGGGGAATTTCAGGCAAGCCGCAACGCCGGCACGGATTATCGGGTGGAAACGACAGTTGCGGCTCAATTCGCAGTTGCGCCGATGTCGCCGGATAAAACGTTATACTGTGTATCGGCTGCCGAACCCCATGCACCGCTTGCAAGACCTGACGGTGAAAGGTTGGATGTTGGAGGACACGAAAGAGAGGGTGCCATGAAGTTAATCTTTGAGCGGTTGCCCAGATTGATGATCGGTCTGCTCATGTTTTTTGCGGTGGCGGTAAACATTGCGAATGTAATTGCTCGCCACTTGTTTCATGCGCCGCTGATCTGGGCGGAAGAAATCCTTACGTTTATCATGATCTGGAGCATCTTCATGGGGATTATTCTGGTAAGCGGGAGACAGGAGCACCTTAAAATGGACCTGGTTGCGGTTTCGTTTCCGAAGGGGTTCACCAGGCTGATGTCTCTGATTATCGAAATTGTGACCGTCATCATCTGTGTCGTAATGGTCATCGCTTCCACCCAGGTACTGGTTACGTTGGGAAGCTATGATCAGCGGTCTATCGTGGCGGAAATACCCATGGTTATT
>Ga0316189_10006345_pt1 | contig 11269 bp, 8 predicted proteins | sample LowCovwburrow_MG_FD_204930 | JGI IMG/M metagenome (GOLD analysis project Ga0316189, IMG submission 204930) | Coastal sediment microbial communities from Maine, United States - Lowes Cove worm burrow | ecosystem: Environmental > Aquatic > Marine > Coastal > Sediment | place: USA: Maine... | reverse complement strand
CCATACTGAAACAGAAAGAGATCAGCGACACGCTCTACCTGATACTCGAGGGCTCTGTCTCAGTGATGGTGGAGGACGAGTCAGATCCCGGCCACATGATGGTGGTGGCCTATCTCAACCCCGGGGACTTCGTTGGGGAAATGGGCCTGTTTGAAGACGAGGCGCAGGTGCGCAGCGCGATGGTAATGGCCAAAACCCAGTGCGAGATTGCGGAAATCTCCTACGAGCGCTTCCACCAGATTCGCGGCCAGTTTCCGGATATTCTCTACTCCATCTCGCGCCAGATCAGCACCCGGCTGCGCACCACCACGCGCAAGCTGACTGACCTGGCCTTCGTGGATGTATCCGGTCGAATCGCTCACACCCTGCTGGACCTGTGTAAAGAACCCGATGCCATGACCCACCCCGACGGGATGCAGATCAAGATCACCCGGCAGGAACTGGGCAAGATCGTGGGCTGTTCCAGGGAAATGGCAGGGCGCGTACTCAAGACCCTGGAGGAAAACGGCCTGGTATCCGTGGCCGGCAAGACTATGGTGGTATACGGCACCCGCTAAAGCGAGGCGGCCCTAGGAAAAAAACATCTCCCGCAATTTCTCCCCGGGCTCAGGCGCCCGCATAAACGCTTCGCCCACCAGGAATCCATATACCTGGTGATTGCGCATCAGCGCCACGTCTTCCGCAGTATGAATACCGCTTTCGGTCACCACCACGTGATCTGCGGGTACGTAGGGCAGCAACTCCAGGGTGGTTTCCAGACGGGTCTCAAACGTGTGCAGGTCGCGGTTGTTGATTCCAATCAGTGAAGTACCCAGCTCCAGGGCCCGATCCAGTTCAGCCCTGTCGTGCACCTCCACCAGAATATCCAGCCCCAGTTCCGTGGCGGTGCTCGCCAGCTCCTGCATCTGGTCGTCCTCCAGCGCGGCGACAATCAGCAATACAGCGTCCGCGCCAATCGCCCTGGCTTCTATGACCTGGTAAGGGTCTACCGTAAAATCCTTGCGCAACACCGGCAGGTCACAGGCGGCCCGCGCCTCCTGCAGGTAACGGTCCGCGCCCTGAAAAAAATCGATATCCGTGAGCACCGACAAACAACTCGCGCCACCGCTTTGATAGCTCGCGGCGATTTGCGCGGGCTGGAAGTCAGCGCGAATCACGCCCTTGCTGGGAGAGGCTTTTTTTACCTCGGCGATCACCGCGGGCACCGCCGCTGCTACGCGCTGCTGCAGGGCCCTGGCGAAACTGCGCACCGGTGACTGATCGGCAATGCGCTGCTCGAGGCTGGCGATGGAATCCCGCCGCCTGCGCGCGGCGACTTCCTCGCGCTTGCGTTCGAGGATTTTTCGTAAAATTGTGGGCGCGATTTCAGCCATCAGGTCAATCCGCTTTGCCGCGCATAAGGCGGGTAAAATCAATAAATTGCTGCATTTTTTCTGCCGCCTGGCCAGTGGACAACACGTCTTCCGCCAGCGCGATACCGTCTGCCAGCGTTGCCGCAACACCACTGACGTAAATTGTGGCACCACCGTTCAGGGCCAGCATTGCTGCCGCCTTGCGAGCGGCGTCGTCATCCCTGCCCGCGAGGGCCCGGCGAATCAAATCAGCCGAGGCGGCGGCGCTGCTAACAGCCAGCCCTTCGAGGCTCTGGCGCTCAAGCAGGAATTCCTCGGGTGTAATGTGGTAGTTGCTGATGCTGCCGTCGCGCAATTCTGCCACCCGGGTGCCGGCGGCAATCGATATTTCGTCCAGGCCATCATCCGAGTGCACAATCATTGCGTGCACTGAACCCAAGACTTTCAATACCTCGGCCATGGGCTGGCATAAATCTGGTGAGAACACACCAATCACCTGCCGCTTGACGTGAGCGGGATTGGTCAGGGGCCCGAGAATATTGAACATGGTACGCATACCCAGCTCGCGACGGGGGCCGATGGCGTGACGCATGGCGCTGTGGTGAGCAGGGGCAAACATAAAGCCAACACCCACTGCATCGACTGCCCGTGCCACCTGCTCGGGATTCAGATCCAGGGGCACACCCAGGTGTTCCAGCACATCTGAGCTGCCGCAGGTACTGGAGACCGATCGATTGCCATGTTTGGCAACCCGGGCACCGGCGGCGGCTGCCACAAAACTGGATGCGGTGGAAACATTAAACAGGTTGGCGCCATCGCCACCGGTGCCCACAAGATCTACCAGGTTTTCTTGCGTCACCACCACTGGCGTGGCAAGTTCACGCATGATCTCAGCGGCACCGGCAATTTCCGCAGTGGTCTCGCCCTTCATACGCAGTGCGACCAGCAGGCCACCAATCTGCGCATCGGTGGCGTCACCTGACATCAACTGGCGCATAACGGACGCCATGTCTGCCTGTTCCAGATTTTCACCCGCCGCCACCCTGGTGAGAGCCTGCTGTATATTCATGATTCTTGCTCCAGGAAATTGCGCAACAGGTCATGCCCATGCGCTGTCAGGATAGACTCGGGATGAAACTGCACGCCTTCAAGCGCCAGTTCCCGATGACGCAAACCCATTATTTCATCTACTGCGCCCGATTCAGTTTGTGTCCAGGCAGTGATTTCCAGGCAATCGGGAAGGCTTTCTTTCTCCACTATCAGCGAATGATAACGGGTGGCTTCAAAGGGCTCACTGAGCCCACGAAAAACACCTTCCCCGCGGTGATGAATAGGTGAAGTCTTGCCGTGCATGACCTGCCTGGCGCGCACCACCTTGCCGCCAAAGACCTGGCCCAGGCTCTGGTGGCCAAGGCAAATACCGAGGATGGGCAACACCCCGGCGTAAGCTGCAATAACCGCCATGGAAATGCCCGCCTCGTCAGGCGTGCAGGGCCCCGGGGAGATGACGATTTGTGAGGGTGCCAGCGCCTCGATATCTGCAACCGCGATCTCATCATTGCGTACCACCATTACCTCGGCACCCAGCTCGCCCAGGTACTGCACCACGTTGTAGGTAAAGGAGTCGTAGTTATCGATCATCAGCAGCACGATGCGCCCTCCTTTCCCAGTGCCATGGCCGCTGCCCGGAATACCGCTCGCGCCTTGTTACGGGTTTCTTTCCACTCCAGCCGTGGCACCGAGTCTGCTACCACACCACCCCCTGCCTGCACATAAAGCCGGCCGTCCTTGATCACCGCCGTGCGAATGGCGATGGCGGTATCCATGTCCCCGGCCCAGGAGATGTAGCCGACAGCTCCACCGTAAACACCGCGTTTGACGGGCTCCAACTCATCAATAATCTCCATGGCGCGCACCTTGGACGCACCGCTGAGTGTGCCGGCCGGCAAGGTGGCTCGCAGCACATCAATAGCGCTCTTCCCAGCCTTCAGCTTGCCGGTAACATTGGACACAATGTGCATGACATGGGAGTAGCGCTCCACCACCATCTGGTCTGACAATTGCACCGACCCGATCTCGGCAATACGCCCCACATCGTTACGACCCAGGTCGATCAACATCAGGTGCTCGGCAATTTCCTTGGGATCCGCCAGCAACTCTTCCTCCAGCGCTATATCTTCAGCTTCCGTATGCCCACGGCGACGGGTACCTGCGATGGGGCGTACCGTCACCACTCCCTTCTCCAGCCTAGCCAGAATCTCGGGGGAGGAGCCGACAATATGGAAATCCTCCAGGTCGAGGAAGTACATATAGGGCGAGGGGTTGAGATTGCGTAAAGCGCGATAAAGGTTCAATGGCGGAGCGTCAAAAGGAAGGCTCATTCGCTGCGATGGCACTACCTGCATCACGTCGCCCGCCAGTACATACTCCTTCACCCGCTCCACCGCAGCTTCGTACTGCTCCCGGGTGAAATCCGACTCGGCCTGCTGCTCCAGCTCCGCGCTGTCCGATGCGTCCAGCTGCACTTCCGGCAGCGGCATCATCGGCTGCCGCAATTTCGCCACCAGTTCCTGCAAGCGTTGACGGGCGCGTTCAAGCGCATTTTCTGTGCTGGGGTCTGCGTTTACGATGAGACGAATGGTGCCTGCGAGATTGTCAAAAACCAGTACTTCCTCGGACACCATCAACAGGATGTCGGGTGTACCCAGCTTGTCAGGGGGCGCACTGGCAGCGAGCCGGGGCTCCACATAGCGCACGGTATCATAGGCGAAGTAGCCTACCAGGCCGCCGTGAAAAACAGGCAGCCCTTGTGCCGGGGCAGTGCGATACCGGTGCTGAAACTCCTCTGAGAAAGCCAGTGGATCTTCGACCTCATGGCTTTCACACAGCACACCGTCGACCCATACCTGGGCTTGATGGCCGAACACTTTCAGTACAGTCCTGCACGGCAGCCCGATAATGGAATAACGGCCCCACTTTTCGCCACCCTGTACGGACTCGAAGAAATAGGAATAGTGGCCCTCTGCCAGCTTGCGGTAGCTGCTGATAGGGGTTTCCAGGTCGGCCAGCACTTCCGTACTGACCGGAATACGGTTGTAGTCCGCCGCCAGCGCGGCAAAGTCTTGCGAATTCATGGGATATCCTCGGAGCGTGAACGTGCGTAATCGGGTCGTGGCAAAGCCCTGGCTACCATCGCCAGCAGGTGACCTCGCGCATCGAAAGCATGTCGATGCTGTTACGCATTGCTGTTAGCACAGCATTCTCCAGGAATCGGGGAGGCTTATTGTACATGGCGGTTGGTTGTTCGCAAACAGCCCGAGAAGCAGGCTGTCAGGCCGAAGCGAGCTGCGCCCGCATCTCGGATATCACCGCTTCATAGTCCGGCTGATTGAAGATCGCTGAACCGGCGACGAAGGTGTCGGCGCCAGCGGCCGCAATCTCAGCGATATTCTTCGGGGTGACGCCACCGTCGACTTCCAGGCGAATATCGAAACCCGACCCGTCGATCAGCGCGCGTGCTTCGCGCAGCTTGTCCAGGGTAGAGGGAATAAAGGACTGGCCGCCAAAACCAGGATTGACCGACATCAGCAATACCATGTCCACCTTGTCCAGCACATACTTCAGCGCATCCAGGCCCAGGTGCGGGTTGAAAACCAGGCCCGATTTGCAGCCGGCGTCCCGTATCATCTGCAGGGAGCGGTCCACGTGGGTGGAGGCATCGGGGTGAAAGGTGATGTAACTGGCTCCGGCGGCGGCGAAGTCTCCTATCAGCTGGTCCACGGGGCTGACCATCAGGTGGACATCGATCGGCGCGGTCACTCCGTGCTTGCGCAGGGCGGTACACACCATGGGCCCGATAGTGAGGTTGGGAACGTAGTGATTGTCCATTACGTCGAAATGGACGATATCGGCACCGGCGGCCAGCACGGCATCCACTTCTTCGCCGAGGCGGGCGAAGTTGGCGGAGAGGATGGAGGGGGCGATCAGGTAGTCGGCCATTTTGGGCTCCGTTGTCGATTAGGCGCGTATTCTAACGGCTTAATGGCCTGGTTAAAAAGGTTATGGGAAGACTGTTTTGTTCTCATCCCCAACGGTCGGCGCCAAACCGCGTATAGATCGCCGGGACTCGCCGTGAATACATCCATGTAGGCTCGTATCCCGAACGCGGACCGGACCATCCATGGCCTCAACGGTCCCGTCAATCTATACCCGCTTTGACACCTACTTTCTGCACCCCTGAACAACCCGAAGCTACCAGTTCCCAGACATGCTTTTCGGGACCAGGCCACAGCGTTTGTTATGAGCTTGACTATAACCGCAACACAGCATCCAGCGCTGCCAGTCGCTCGGGGGTACCCACATCCTCCCAGTGGCCGGGATAATACTCGCCGCTAAGGCAACCCCTTGCAATTGCCGCATCCAGCAGCGGCCTCAGTGCCATTTTTCCCGGTTCCATCCCGGCGAAGAAGGCTGGTGTGTACACGCCGACTCCGGCGTAGGTCAGGCCGGTGGTGCCGGCTGGCCGTTCTCGTACCCAGCCCTGTTCATCCAATACGAAATCGCCCTCGGGGTGTTGCGGTGGATTACCCACCATCACCAGGTGGGCGGATTCGGGGTCCGGGGGGGTGAAATTGCGTAGTTGCTCGAAGGGGTAGTCGATCCAGACGTCTCCGTTGACGACCAGGAAAGGTTTATCACCCAGCAGGGGCAAGGCATTGAGGATGCCGCCGGCGGTTTCCAGTGGTTCGGGTTCCGGGGAATAGTTGATGGTCAGCCCCCAGCGGCTGCCGTCGTTGCAGTAGTCGATTATTTGCTGCGCCAGATGGGAGACGTTGATTACCAATTCACTGAAGCCTGCCTGTGCCAGGCGACGCAGGTGGTGGGCGATGAGGGGCTCACCGCCAACCTGCAGCAGGGGCTTGGGGGTGTGGTCGGTGAGGGGGCGCATACGCTCGCCCACGCCAGCTGCCAGTATCATCACTTTCAAGGGGTGGCACTCCAGTCCTGGCGGGCTATCACCGGTGAGAGCTTGCCCTCAAACCAGCGGTGGAATGCGGCAATATCGGGCTCACTCACAGCATATTTACCCGCTATCTCCAGCACATAATGGATTACCAGTGGCAGGTCGTCGAGGTAGGCCGGCTTGCCATCGCGCAGGTAGAGGCGGGCGAAAGTGCCGAGCACCTTGATATGCCGTTGTAAGCCCATGAGGTCAAACCAGCGCAGAAAGGTGGCGTCATCCGCCTCCCCCCCGGGCAGTCCCAGGGCCGCGAGCCTGTCCCGGTAGGCCAGTGCCCAGCCTTCGACCTGTTGCGCCGGCCACTGGATGTAGCAATCGCGCAGCAGGGAGACAAGGTCGTAGGTCACCGGGCCCAGTACCGCATCCTGAAAGTCTATAACGCCGAGGCTGCCATCTGCCTGGGGCATCAGGTTGCGGCTGTGAAAGTCCCGATGGACCAAAACACGCGGTTGCTCCAGGGCGCCGGCTATCAACCTGTCGAAGCAGGTTTGCAACAGGGCCCGCTCGCCGTCATCCAGTGACTGCCCCAACAGGGCTTCGGCGAACCACGCCGGGAAACGGCCCAACTCCTCCGCAAGCAGGGCCTCGTCATAACACTCGAGCTGCATTGTGCGAGCATCGAGCTTCGCAATTGGCAGTAGTACTTCCATGGCTGCGCGATACCGTTCATCGACCGAGTTTGCGTCCAGCTCCGTGAGTAGAAGGCGATTTCCCAGATCTTCAAGAACCAGATAGCCACGCCCCAGATCAGCCGCATGCAGAGCCGGAACCCTCACGCCGGCGCCGGCCAGCAACTCGCGTACCGCCAGAAAAGCCGTATTTTTCTCAGTTGCAGGGGGCGCGTCCACCAGGATATAGCTGGCACCCCCCACTTCCGCGCGAAAATATCGTCGGTTACTTGCATCCCCTGCCACCACTGCCAGCTCGGGCAGGGAACCGCCAGCTGGGCGCGCGAGGACTGTCAGTGCCCAATTCAACAGTTCACTTGGCGGTGGCCGGGAAGTCACTCTACTCTCCAGATTCGAATATTTGACGGACAAGGGCGGGGGGATGCTTTAGAATCCGCGTTTACTCCGCGCACATGCTCTGATTTGAATGATATCTGACTTTGCCAGACTACAAGCCCGCCGGTTGCGATTTACTCTACCAGCGCTGGCCCTGTTGACCAGTTTAGCGATATCGCTCCCTCTGCAGGCGCAGAATAGCAAGCATAAGTCCTGCACGGCCAATGAAACCGGAGACGGCTGGGATTGTGTATACAGCGAGCCCGGGGTTAAGCCACCCCCACCTCCCGCCAAACCTGAGCCGGCTGCAGCGCCGCCTGCCGATACGCCATCCACTGCGACACCAGCTACTGCGCCATCATCACCTGCAGTGACATCCTCGCCTGCGGCAGCAGCCGCAGTTGCCACGCCAGCACCTGCTGCAACGCCTACACCTGCCAGTGCTGTCGCGCCCGCCGCTGATCCGCCAATTGATGAGGCGCCCTCGCCCACCGCGCCCCCCGGGTCCGACGCTGCAACACCGCTGGTCGCCTCGGAGCCTGGGCCAGGCAAAAAACCATTGCCGATCGCCTTTGCATTGGACTGGGTACCCGAGGCAGAGGTACCCATGGCGCTGCGCGATCTTGAATGCGAGGTGTGCAGTGGCCGCTATATTGACCCGCTTCAAGACGCAGACCGCGATGCCGACCCGAACGACGCGGATATAGAGGCCTGGGCCAACAGTACCGAGTTACAGGGCGATACGGTTACCTTTACAGGCGGTGTGAGCGTCACCCAGGGGTACCGTCAGTTCCGAGGTGATACCGCTACCATCAACGAGGAAACCCGTGAGGCCACGCTCACCGGTGACGTCACCCTGCGCGAACCGGGCCTGATGTTGCAGGGGTCCCGCGCTGACATCCTGACTGACAGCGGTGAAGCGACGCTGGAGAACGGAAAGTTCGTGATTCACGCGGACCACCTGCAAGGCAGCGCCGACCTGCTGCAACGGGACTCGGAAGGGTTGATCCACGTACACAGTGGAAACTTCACGTATTGCGCCCCGGGTGAAGAGGACTGGCAGGTTCGTGCAAAGACCATAGATCTGGATATAGACGAAGGCCTTGGCGTGGCCCGCGATGCCACACTGGAGATAGCCGGAGTACCTGTGTTCTATACCCCCTGGCTGCAGTTTCCACTGGACGACCGCCGCCGCACCGGCTTGTTATGGCCCGATTTCGGCAACGACAGCACCGGCGGCCTGGATATCACCGCGCCGATCTATTTCAACCTTGCCCCCAACTACGATGCCCTGTATTCCCCCCGCTACATTCAGGACCGGGGTCTCAACAACGAGCTCAAGACCCGTTACCTGAACAAGTACCTGGGTTACTGGACAGTGGGCGGCACCTATATGAACAGCGACAAGCGCTACAAGGATAACAATCCGCCGGGCAAGAGTAACGACAGATGGCTTGGTGTGGTCAGGCAAAAAGGACTACTGGACCGGCGCTGGCGCTCGAATATCGACTACAGCAAAGCCAGCGACGTCGACTACATGAAAGATCTGCAAACCTCCAGCCTCACCGCTCAGCGCCGCACCAGCCTGTTGCAGATGGCATCGATGGATTACCTGGGTGACGACTGGCTGGTCAACCTGGACGTTGAGCAATACCAATCGCTGGCAGATGATATTAACGAAGTGTACAAAAAGCTGCCCCAGCTGACCGTCCAGTATCGCAGCAGTGGGACACCTTTTGAAGTACAGCCCATACTGCTGACACAGTACTCCAATTTCGATTCAGACGAGGGTGTGGTCACCGGCGAGAGGTTTTACGCTGAGGGGGGTGCGGCCTATCCGATGAACTGGGCATACGGCTTTCTCAAGCCCACTGCGAAATATCGCCAGTTAAACTATGAGCTCAATGAGGCCGAATTTTTTACCAACAGCAGCCCCGGCACAGGCTCAGCGATGGCCAGCCTGGATGGCGGCCTGTACTTTGAACGGGAAACCAGTTTTGCCGGCGAAAATATGCTGCAAACACTTGAACCCCGGCTCTACTACCTCTACTCGGAGTACGAAAACCAGAATGACCAGCCCGACTTCGACAGCGCCGAACTCACCTTCTCCTACAACCAGCTGTTCCGGGATACCCGCTTTTCCGGCCACGACAGGATCGATGATGCCAACCGCCTGTCCGTGGGTGTGAGCACACAGTTCATCGACACAACCAGAGGCCAAAAGTTGTTCGGAGCAAGCATAGGCCAGATCCTGTACTTCAAAGATCGCAAGGTACGGCTGGTGCCCGGGACTGAGCCACTGGATGAATCCAGCTCCGAAATAGCCGGCGACTTGTCCTTCACGCCAAACCGCCACCTATCCTTTCGCACCGACATTGTGTACGACCCGCACAGCGGCAATGTAAACTCCGGCAACGCCCTGGCCGGCTACACTACAGACAACGGTGCTATTTTCAATCTTGGCTATGCCTATAACCGGCCGCTGCAAAGCAACACGCTACGGGCCGAGACCGAACAGGCAACAGCGTCCACCTTCCTGCCACTGGACACTAACTGGAAGTTGTTTGGTGCAGTCAACTACAGCATTATCGATAACACCGCTATCGAACAGATGGCGGGGATAGAGTACGAAAACTGCTGCTGGATCGTGCGCCTGATGCACCTGCGGTACTATGACAATGAAACAGCGGGGTTTATACCCGACTTCAGCGATCCAGACCTGCAACAGGAACACACCACGCAGGTACAATTCGTTCTCAAGGGTATGGGCGGCTTCGGCAGTCGGATCCCCACGGTACTGGAAGACATGATCAGAGGTTATCAAGAGCGTGAATATTAGGGCTTTATTAGTCGCAGCAACCATGACTGGATTACTCGTCATTGCTCCGGGGCTACGTGCCGCCACCGAGCTGGTGGACCAGGTTGTCGCCATTGTTGACGACGACATCATAATGGCCAGCGAGCTGCGCGAACGCATAGAAGCGCTTAAGGAAAACCTTAATTCGCGGGGGATCGAGTTGCCACCGGAGGACACACTCATACGCGAAACCCTGGATCGGCTGATACTCGAGAGTATCCAGCTGCAAAAAGGCCTGCGCGTTGGCGTGCGAATTTCCGATGCGCAGCTCAACTCGGCCATTGCGAATATCGCGGCCCAGAACCGGATGACCCAGGAAGAGTTTATAGCCGCGCTGGAACAGGCGGGTCAGTCGTACCCGCAGATGCGCGAGCAGGTTCGCCGGGAAATGATTATCCAGCGAGTGCAGGGCGGCAACGTCAACCAACGCATACAAATCACACCCAAGGAAGTGGACAATTTCCTGGCTACAAAGGATGGCAAGAAGCTGACGCAGTCTGAATACCACCTGCTGCACGGCTTATTACCCGTCTCTCCGGATGCCAGCACGCAAGAGGAAGCTGATGCCAGGGCGTACGTGGAACAGGTGCTCAAGAAAGTTCGCGCCGGCCAGCCTTTTCAGGAGGTTATGAGCTCCAAAACCGGTAAGTACCGGTTCACCGGCGGAGATCTCGGATGGCGCAAGGCAGAGGACCTGCCTTCGTTGTTTTCCGACATTGCTCCCACCCTGCCCAAGGGTGCAACCTCTGATCCTATACGCAGTCCCAGCGGATTCCATCTCATCTATATGGAGGACTTGCGAGGCGGAGAGCAAATCGTTGCCCAGACCGAGGTGCGTCATATCCTGGTCAAGCCCTCAGAAATCCTGACGGATGATCAGGCCCGGGAATTGGTGGAGAGCTTGCGTACGCGCGCCCTGGACGGGGAGGATTTTGGCGACCTGGCGCGAGAATACTCCGAGGATATCGGCTCCGCCCAGGAGGGCGGCGAGTTGGGCTGGACTATTCCCGGCCAGATGGTGCCGGAGTTTCAAGCG
>Ga0316189_10006343_pt1 | contig 11270 bp, 9 predicted proteins | sample LowCovwburrow_MG_FD_204930 | JGI IMG/M metagenome (GOLD analysis project Ga0316189, IMG submission 204930) | Coastal sediment microbial communities from Maine, United States - Lowes Cove worm burrow | ecosystem: Environmental > Aquatic > Marine > Coastal > Sediment | place: USA: Maine... | reverse complement strand
GATAGTCAAACTTCAGAATTAATTTGTTTGTTGTCTGATATTGAAGAATTGGGTGATCATCGTGAAATCCCCTTTTTGACCAACTTACTTTTAGATGAAACTAGACCGCTTATCAGAGAACGGATTCGAGATGTTATTTATGGAATTGAAAAAATAATTGATACTGATAATAAAACAGTTAGACCTAGTGTATTCGAGCAATTGTTCAATCGCTCCGATTTAGAATCTAAATTGATTTTAATGGATCAGATTGAAGCTATTGGTGATGAAAAGGAAGTTTGTTTTCTGGCGCAGCTGGTTAACGATACCAATATTGAAATAAGTACAAAAGCAGAATCTGCATTAGCAGCATTAAAGGAGCGGCTCTCAAATGAAAATCGCAAAGAAATGGATATATCGTCTTTTGACTTGTTAAATTCCTTTGAATGCTCTTTGGACCAACGCGATGAATATGAAGATTTATTGACTTTCACCGATGAGTTCAGCTTAGAATATGATACGGAGATACATCAAGAAGGTAAAAGTTTTTCTAAAACATACATGAACAGTACATTTTTGTCACAGTTGATGGCAATCCCTAATAAATTATTGGAAAAGTTAAATGGATAGTGGTGTCTTAAATATCATCCTGGAATACATTAACATCGTGTTTTTGACGTACACCGTACTGTTGTTTACGTTGTTCACGTTAATGGGCTATTTAGCTTCACTAAGTTCCTTTCATTACAAAAATAAAAACAGCTTCGGTGATCTTACAAAAATTGCTGCATCACCAATGGCACCAAGCATTACTATCATTGCGCCTGCATATAACGAGGGCCTGACAATTGTAGAAAATGTGCGCTCATTATTGTCTTTACGATATACGAATTATGAAGTAATGGTAGTAAATGATGGCAGCAAGGATGACACGCTACAAAAAATGATAGATGCCTATAGTTTAGAAAAAATTGATCGACAAATTAACCCAAATTGGAATTCAAAACCAGTACGCGGTATCTATAAGTCGAAACAGCGTTCGTTTTCAAAACTAACCGTCATTGATAAGGCAAACGGGGGTAAATCTGATGCGTTGAATGCAGGAATGGCCTTATCTACCAACACATATGTCGGTTGTATAGATGTAGATTGCCTTTTAATGCCTGATGCCCTATTACATGTAGTAAAATCTTTTTATCAACGTTCTAAGAAAAAAGTAATCGCCGTTGGCGGAGTTATAAGAATAGCAAATTCCTGCAAAATTAATGGTGGACATTTGGAAGAAATCCATCTCCCAAAGAATTGGCTTGCAAGATTTCAGTTATTGGAATACACACGTTCATTTAATTTAGGAAGAATGGCTTGGGGTCGTATAGATAGCCTTTTGATAATTTCCGGTGCCTTTGGTTTTTTTGACCGCGAAACTGCACTGGCGGTAGGCGGGTACGATACTAATACAGTGGGAGAAGACATGGAAATTGTTTTTAAAATGCGTCGATATATGCACGATCTTGGAGAGCCGTATACCATAGAATATATTCCCGATCCATTATGTTGGACTGAAGTGCCTGAAGACTTAGGGATTTTAATTAACCAGAGAGATCGTTGGGCTAGAGGAAATTTAGAAACATTGTTCAAGCATAAGGACATGTTCTTTAATTCCAAGTACGGGAAATTGGGTCTTTTGAGTTATCCCTACTGGTTCTTTTACGAATGGATGTCGCCATTATTAGAATTCTTTGGATTTTTCACTGTCTTAATTTTTGCCTATTTAGGTATTATGAACTGGGATTTTTTCTTTGCGATAACCGCTACCGTTTATATGTTTTCAATCATGTTCTCGTTCTATGCCATTCTTTGGGATGTGTATTCTTATGATGAGTATGGTAAGACTAGGGATATATTAACCTTAATGGGTTACGCCATAATAGAACCCTTGGTATTCCATCCTATTGTTGTCTGGGCAGCGGTAAGGGGTAATTACAAAAAATTATTTAAAATAAAATCAGGCTGGGGATCACAGGTTCGAAAAGGATTCGCGAAAGCAACATAATATGCAGGTAAAAAACGACATATCATCCAATATGCAACCTAAGGTGTTGAAGGATTTTATTCCTTTGGTATTTGCCTTCTTTGGTTGTATGATAGTATTGTCATTTTACCAAAACTTCAGACTTTATTTTGATGGAGTATTGGATACCTTTTTGAATAAAAGCTTTTTTCTTTTGGTCATGCACCATACGGGCTTCACAGCCTTGGCTGCACTATTATTGGCGTTCTTATTCAATTATCTGGAAGGAAAAAAACCCACCTTGGGTTATAAGAGCACTAAAATAGTATTGGGTATTTTAATTCTTATAGAAGGTTCATTGATAGAACATTATATTCAGAATTATGAGGTTTTGGGTTATGGCATGTTCAATTACACGGAAGTCCTAAGAGAGGGCTTTTCAATACTACCTATCTTGATCAGCTTATTGGTTACCTTATTCCTATTTCATTGGTTCACTAAGCTCACAAAGTCATTATATAATGTAGTAAGTAAAATGTATCCCTTAACAATAGTTTTGTTCAGTCTGTTCTTAGCTACATTAAATTCAGAGAGAAAACCAATCAATGAAAACAAAACACAGCATTATATTGAGAGTATGGTTAATTATATTTTCGATTTCAATAAATATGAAGGAAAAGCAGAATTTCCCATGGTAAAGAAATATAAGCTTGAAAATGATTTTGGTAATCTATTGGGGTTGTCAGAGGCAAAGCCAAATATAGTTATATTGATTGTTGATGGACTAGGGTCTGATTTTATTGGACAGCATGCAAAATATAAAGGATTCACACCATTTTTTGAATCACTTTCAGAGCGCTCTTTATACTGGGAAAATCATCTGAGCAATACGGGGGAGAGTTTTGCCGCGCTACCAACAATCTTGGGGTCTTTACCGTTTGGTGAGAGTGGATTCACAAACCTGACCAAAAACGTTTATCGCCAGACCTTGTTTAGTATCCTTAAGGAAAACGGCTATAGGACCTCATTCAATTATGGTGGTAATAGCGCATTGAATGGCTTGGATCGATTTTTGGATGAAGAAAGAGTAGATGTGATTTTGGATAAAAAAGGATTTGGTCAGGGTTATCAAATGCAAGATGAAGATGCTGCAGGGATAACATTGGGGTATCCGGATGAAGAACTTTTTAGAAAATGGCAATCCTTGGAAAACACAACAATGAAACCCCAGCTGGATGTTTTCTTGACCCTGAGCACAAAAAATCCATTTCTGATTCCCGAATCGGAATTGTATGAGGAAAAAGTTGATAGCATATTGGCCGATTCCCAAATGGACAAAAGAGCGAAGAAATTGGTAAAGAGGAACAAAGAGGTTTTTGCCAGTCTACTCTATACGGATAAAGCGCTTGAAAGATTCATGAACGCTTATAAAAATCAAAAAGGTTTTGAAAATACTATTTTCATAATCACAGGAAGTCACAATTTAAAAGACTTGCCGCAAGAAAATAATTTAGGAAGATACAGAGTTCCTCTGATGGTATTTGGGCCCTTGGTAAAAGCCCCTAAAAAAATCAAGTCCCTTGTTTCCCATGCAGATATTACTCCTTCTATTATTTCCATGCTGGATTCAAAATACAAAATGCAAGTATCAAAGCAGGTGGCTTGGATGGGAGAAAATCTTTTGCACAAGACAGTTTTTATGCGTGCTAAGCAGATTCCTTTATTTAGGGATAGGAACAATATTCAGGATTACATTCTTGAAAATCTGTTTGTATCGAATGATAGGGTATATGAACTCGACAATACTCTTACCCTGACCAAAGCGGAAGATGATGTGCAGATAAACTGGGCAAAAGATAGTTTCAAACAATTTAAGGCTATAAATAAGTACGTCACAGTAAATAATAAAATCCTTCCACAATCAGAAGCTTTGTATACCAAGATTACGAATGGGTTTACTAAAGCTGAATTAGTTTGGGTAGAAAGCGTATTTAACGGAAAGGACTTTGACAACGCCTATAAAACTGCTAGAAACTTGGCTATTGATAAGGAGTGGGACCGGGCTTTGTTATTGTCAAATTACATCCTGAGTAAAATACCCAGACATGCCGACACCGAGGTTTTAATCGGAAGAATCCATTCTTGGAAACAGGATCATAGCACATCAATTGGTGTATTAACTGAAGCTATTCGTAAGTACCCAACATATACCGATGCCTATTCCGCTTTGCTAGACACCTATTATTGGGCGAATAAAAGTGAGCAGGCTGTTGGATTCTTCAAAACAATTCAACGTAATAATATTTCCTCACCGGAAATTGAAGAAAAGTTAGCCAGGGCCAAGGAACAAATTAGGAATAATGCGATTGAGAAAGCAGCTAAGGAAACAAAAAAGGAAGCAAACCTTGCTTCTGCAAATAAGCAATGAGGATAAAACAAACATATCTTATACTTTTCGGCTCTCTTCTAAGTTTCTTGGGAATTGCTCAGGAATTCGAATACAACGGTAATCCGGATATGTCGTTCCGTACAGCACAGAATCTGGCATTTAGTGGAAAACGCGCAATAGCTCAAGATACATTGAACTCTATTTTAACTAGGTACCCAAATTATAATGATGTACGTAACCTTTTGGCAAGTACTTATAGTTGGGATGGCGAGTTTGACAAAGCTAGAGGCCATTTTAATAAAATCACTTCCACTGACAAAAAGAATAAAGAAACATGGGTTGCAGCCATCAAGAATGAAATCTATGCCAAGGAGTATTATATAGCACTGGGATTGGCAAATAAAGCTATTGGTAATTTAAAAGATGACGAACTCTTATTAAAGCTCCGTAAAGAAATCTTAGAGCAAACACCAGGTTCTGTTGAAAACCAGTCTGAAATCCTCGAAGAGAATAGTAAAAAAGTAGTTATTGAGAATAAGGTGTACAATAATAGGATTGCTTTTTCAAATTCCTATGAGATTTTTAATGTTGCCTATGACCCTATGATTAATTCGAGTTTGGAATATAAGCGGGAAACGAAGGTGGGAAGCATAATACCGAGGATAAATTTTAGTAACCGCTTTCAAACCAACGGCATTCAGTACGAATTGGACGCCTACCCCAAATTTTCTGAAAAATTCTATGCCTATACTAATTATGCATTTTCAGCTGCTCCAATATTTCCTGCCCATAGGGCCGGGATAGAGTTATATGCAAATCTTCCAAAAGCTATGGAGGTCTCCGCAGGAGCACGGTATATGGCTTTCAATGACCAACAGGTAAGCATTATTACAGGCAGTGTCGGACTGTATAAGGGAAATTATTATCTATCGGCGAGACCATACATGACACAGGCAAAAGACAGGCCCTTAGGTATCTCAGGAACTATTTTGGGAAGAAAATATTTAGAGGATCGTGAAAACTATTTTGGATTATTGGCAGGCTATGGTTTCACGCCAGATTTAAAACAATTGCAGGACGGTGACGAATTATTGGCAGAAACACTTCTATTTATTGAATCACAGCATCTTCGAATGGAATATCAATTCTCCGGTAAAAAACAACCACATTTATATAGGGCCCATTTGGGCATTGTAAGACAGGAATTGGCTTTTGATTCAGGTAATTTTTATTGGTCCTTGTCCGCTGGTTTGGTCTACCATGTAAAGTTCTAGCTTGCTGACCATTCGACAAAATGCATAAAACACCGATGAAATGCACGGGGTAATTTTCCATAGAATTTGGTTTCTCCATTTAAAATGAACTTTTGACAACAAAATTTGCCTGATACACCACAATTAATTGTACCAAATACTCGTTATCTATATGTTTACGATATGAATTTTGAATCCCAAATCAATAATTAACCTAACCCAAATCCCCATGTTATACGATACCTATGGTGAGGAATATTTAACCTTCCTTCAAGATTTAAATGAAATTCTAAGTTTAAACGAATTAGTTGAATTAGACTATATGTAGTCGTTTCGACCTTTAAAAACCCCAAAAACCCCTTATTATGGCAAATCAGAATCCAGACAACGCAGCTTACCTCAATTTCATAGAGGATTTAAATGAAATTTTGATAGACATCAATATCAATAAACTGAGTTTTTCTTAGTTCTTGATAAATATAAAAAAAGAGCCCTGGCTTAGCCGTCAGGGCTCTTTTTTTTTGGAATAAAATTAAACGTTATCCTAAATAGGTTTTCAAAAGTTTACTACGTGAGTTATGTCGTAATTTTCGAATCGCTTTTTCACGAATTTGACGAACTCGTTCTCTAGTAAGATCAAATGTCTGTCCAATTTCAGCCAAGGTCATCGACTGCTGGTCACCAATACCATAGTAGAGCTTAACAACATCAGCCTCTCTAGGGGACAATGTTTCCAACGCTCTATTTATTTCGGTATTTAAGGACTGTTGCAGTAATAGGTTATCAGGTCTTGGTGATTCACTGGAACGAAGCACATCATAAAGATTGGAATCTTCGCCATCCCTCAGCGGGGCATCCATTGAAACGTGTCTTCCGCTATTTTTTAGCGATTGTTTTACCTCAGTTACCGTCATTTCAAGTTCCTTGGCAATTTCCTCAGCAGAAGGTGGACGCTCATGGGCTTGTTCTAAATAAGAAAATGTCTTTTTAATCTTATTTATAGAACCGATCTTATTCAAAGGAAGACGAACAACCCTTGATTGTTCCGCCAATGCCTGGAGGATGGATTGACGTATCCACCATACCGCGTACGAAATGAATTTGAACCCTCGGGTCTCATCGAATCGTTTTGCGGCCTTAACAAGCCCCAAATTTCCTTCATTGATCAAATCAGGGAGTTTTAGGCCTTGATTTTGATATTGCTTAGCTACTGAGACTACAAACCTTAGATTGGCAGTGGTTAATTTCTCAAGAGCAGCTTGATCTCCAGTTCGTATGCGTTGTGCTAATTCTACTTCTTCTTGTGCGTTTATTAATTCTATTTTACTGATATCCTGTAGGTATTTGTCCAACGATTTTGATTCTCTATTGGTTACCTGCTTGATAATCTTAAGTTGCCTCATATGTCTAATTAGTGTTTTGAGTTGAACATTCTACAAGAGTTCATAATACATTAATATTCCGTCTTTTCCAAAGGATATAAAGATTGTTATTCAAATTTTATCAGCAATTTATGATATTACACTAATTAGGTGCTTCATTTTCTGCAGGCAAAGTGTATTTTTGAAACTTAACTAAATGACATGAGTAAAAGGGCTCTTAAAAAATATTTGACTGATTTAAAAAAGAAAGAGCTTGAAGAACAGCTTATGGATCTTTATACTCGCTTTCCAGTAGTAAAGGAGTATTACGATTTTATTTTCAACCCGAAAGAGGACAAAATGGTTCAAGAGGCCAAGGCAAAGATTTCAAATGAGTATTTTCCCTTGAAAAGAAGACGCCCAAAAGCCCGAAGATCGGTTGCGCAGAAGTACATAAAGCACTTTATGAAATTGGGGGTGGAGCCACATCTCATAGCCGATGTTATGATGTATAACCTTGAAATTGCCCAATCCTTTTCGCAGGATAAAAATGTGCCGGATGCTTTTTATAAAAGTATGTTGAACTCGTTTAATGAAATGGTGCAGTTCATTTCCATAAACGCTTTATTGTCAAATTTTAAAGACCGGATTGTAAAGGTATATAACATAACACAAGAAAATAATTGGAGCTTTCAGGAAGGATTTTCCAGAGCTTTGGATATATTGGATTAATATGGGAATAGTAATAATCAGACAAGACAATAAGATTGAAATGTGGAAAGAAGCATTAAAGCGAAGTGCTCCTGAAATTCCTATCTATAATTATTTGGAAGAGCATCCTAAGGAAAATATCAAGATGGCCCTAGTCTGGAAACATCCTGCTGGTTCTATAAAGGGATATCCAAATCTAGAATGCATTGCTTCAAGTGGGGCAGGGGTTGATTTTTTGTTCGAGGATAAAGAACTTCCGACCAATATTCCCATTACTCGGGTTGTTGATGAATATTTGGCCAAAGATATGTCAGAACACGTAAACGCTTTGGTTTTCAGTCATCTTAAAAATTTAAATCAATATAAAGTAGATCAATTCAATAAAGTTTGGAAGCCCGTTGACTACCAAAGAATTAAGGATGTAACCATTGGAATTATGGGTCTTGGTGTTTTGGGTAAGGTTTTGGCAGAGGATTTACTTCGATTCGGATTTAAAGTCCAAGGATGGTCAGGTTCCAAAAAAAACCTATCTGAAATTAAAACCTTTGCAGGGGACAAGGAGAAAACGACTTTTTTGAATTCGACCCAAATTTTAGTTTGTTTATTGCCTTTGACAAAAGAAACCTCGGGGATATTAAATAGGGATTTATTCTCGCAATTGCCAAAGGGCGCATATATCATCAATGTTGCCCGAGGCGGACATCTAGTTGACAATGACCTTTTGCAAATGCTGGACAGCGGCCATCTTTCAGGCGCTAGTTTGGATGTTTACCACAAAGAGCCTTTGCCGACCGATCATCCGTTTTGGGAACACCCCAAAGTGCATATGACGCCTCATTATGCCAGTGTTTCTGACACTAATTCTGTTGTACCACAGATTTTGGAGAATTATAGACGCCTCAAAAGTGGGCAAGAACTTCTAAATCTTGTGTCAAAATCCAAAGGATATTGATATTGCTTTTTAGGTTGGACTGAGGGTCATTTTGACCAATGGGAGAAATCCCATTCCCCTTTTAACCCTGAACTCCTAACTTCAATCAATGTTTATATTTTTTAAGTATTTCTCCGTTTAAATTTCGTACAGGGTTTTATTTCTGTTAATTTTGCAAAATTGTGCCCTTACGAAGCGCAAAATAGAAAGGAATTGTAGAATAGCACAAATTTACCTGTTTGGAAATACAAAATAATACCACAGAAAAGACGCTTTACGATTATCAATTGGAGGACCTTAATAAGATATTCAATTATCTTGAGGAATCCCCGGATAATGTTAATCTCCTATATCAATTGCCCACTGGCGGGGGGAAGACAGTCGTTTTTTCTGAAATTGCAAAAAGATATATTGCACAGTCCAATAAGAAAGTTGTTGTACTTACGCACAGGATCGAACTGAGTCAGCAAACTTCAAAGATGCTCGACGGTTTTGGCGTTAAGAACAAGATCATCAATAGCGAGGTCAAGGAACTCAAGGACCAAGATAAGTATATGTGTTTTGTGGCCATGGTAGAGACCCTGAACAACAGGTTGCAAGAAGAAAAGATCGAAATAAACAATATTGGTCTCGTAATAATAGATGAGGCCCATTATAATTCATTCCGTAAGCTTTTTAAGTATTTTGAGAATGCTGTAATACTCGGCGTAACGGCCACTCCGTTAAGTTCCAACATTAAACTTCCGATGAAAGACAATTATCAGAAGTTGATCGTGGGTGAATCAATCGCCTCACTCATTGGCAAGAAATTCCTGTCCAAGGCCAATATGTTCAATTACGATGTGAGCTTACAAAGCTTAAAATTGGGTATAAGTGGGGATTATACTGTTAAATCTTCAGATGAACTTTACGGCAATCAGAGTATGCTGGGCAAATTAGTGAATGCCTATAACGAGATTTCCAAAGGTAAGAAGACCCTCATTTTCAATAATGGTATAAATACTTCCATATATGTTTATGAGACCTTTAAAAAGGCAGGTTATAACATACGTCATTTAGACAATAAAAATAGTGCTTCTGAAAGAAGGGATATTTTGAAATGGTTTTCAGAAACCCCGGATGCAATTCTTACTTCGGTGAGTATTTTGACTACTGGTTTTGATGAACCTACGGTTGAGACCATTATGTTGAATAGGGCAACCCGTTCATTGACCCTTTATTTTCAGATGATAGGTCGTGGTTCTAGGGTGTTGCCCAATAAGGAAGAATTCACCGTGGTTGACCTAGGGAACAATGTTGCTCGTTTTGGTATGTGGGATGCGCCGATTGATTGGCAAGAGATTTTCCATTTTCCAGATTTCTATTTGGAGAACATAAAGAACGATGAAGATATTGAGCGCGAGTTTGTTTATGAAATGCCTGCAGAGCTAAAGGCTAAATTCACTAAATCAGCGAATATAGAATATGACGTAAAGGCCGAATACAAGAAGATTTTTGCCCAAGGCCTTAAATCCAAAACCGTTTTGGAAAAGAGTATTGAACAGCATGCGACTATTTGTGTTGAGAATTCTGAGGATGTGTTTGATGCCCGTATTTTGGCTAAATCATTGAAAGAGGAGATTTCCTATAGGGTTCGTTTATATTCGTACTGTATCATGAACAATACCAAGAATTACAAGGAATGGTTGGAGGAAGATTATGAGCGCAAGTTACGTTCTGCGATTTCCCGAATGTTCGCTGAAATGATGTAGTTTTAAAGTTGGCAGTTGCAGTTATCAGAAGGCAGTTGCTGTAATCACTGGGCAATAACAGCGTTCATGGCAGAAAAACAGATCCTTATCATCGGCTACACTTGGCCCGAACCCGCTACCACTGCTGCTGGTGGCCGCATGATGCAGCTTATTGAATTTTTCCAATCAAAGAATTACACCATTACCTTTGCCAGCACAGCAACAAAGAGTGAATATTCGATAGATTTAAGCGCCTTCCATATTGAAACTGAAAACATTGTATTGAATGATTCCAGTTTTGATGTTTTCATAAAAAAGTTAAATCCGGAAATAGTGTTGTTCGATCGCTTTTTAACAGAAGAACAGTTTGGATGGCGGGTTGCGGAATTTACACCAGATGCACTACGGATTCTCGATACCGAGGACTTGCATTCCCTTCGCCACGTGCGGGAGCAACTATTTAAATCCAAAATCGAATTTACTTCCACCAAATGGTTGCAAAGCGATATTACCAAACGCGAGATTGCCTCCATCTACCGTTGCGACCTTTCCTTGATCATCTCAACCTATGAAATGGAGCTGTTATTGAATGAGGTAAAGATGGATAAAAGCCTGCTGTTGCAGCTACCTTTTCAATTGGACAAAATTGATAACACCAAAATAGCTACTTGGCCAAACCTCAATACACGAAAGGATTTTATCTGTATCGGTAACGGCAAACATTCCCCTAATATTGATGCCATTGTATGGTTGAAAAATGAAATCTGGCCTTTGATACAAAAGTCATTGCCAAAGGCGAATTTGCATATTTATGGAAGCTATCTCCCAGCACACATTAGACAGATGCATAATCCGAAAGCTGGTTTTTATGTTGAGGGTTGGGCTGATAATGTTGTAGAAGTAAT
>Ga0316189_10006342_pt1 | contig 11273 bp, 15 predicted proteins | sample LowCovwburrow_MG_FD_204930 | JGI IMG/M metagenome (GOLD analysis project Ga0316189, IMG submission 204930) | Coastal sediment microbial communities from Maine, United States - Lowes Cove worm burrow | ecosystem: Environmental > Aquatic > Marine > Coastal > Sediment | place: USA: Maine... | reverse complement strand
GGTCGTGGGCCAGGTCATTGGCGACCTGATCGACTACACCTACTCACACTTCGCCTTCGAAGAAGCGCTGATGGAGGAGGCAGGGTACGAATACCTGACCATCCATCAGAATACCCACAAAGTATTCTGCGAACGCATAGACCAATTCAGAAAAAGATTTGACGACGGCGACGAGGTGGCCGAGCCACTGGCGGAACTGCTCAGGACCTGGCTGATCAACCACATCGTTAGCGACGATGAAAGTTATGCGGATATCGTAAGGGCGAAGATGCCCCGCATAGAAAACAAGAACCAGGGCAACTGGCTGAGCAATACGGCCAAAAGATTCTTTACCTACTGACGCCCGACACTTCGAGCAAGGCGTTTTCCACCTTGTCCGCAGTGATCGGAAACGCGACCTTTGCGAACAAAGGAAAGCGGGCCTCCAGGATCGCCAGCTTCTCCGCCTGTTCCGGCAGATAGAACACGACCACCTTGACCTGCGGGTGCCGCTGCAGCACAGCCATCAGGGTCTCCAGATTGGAGGTCCGGTCACGAAAGTCTGACTGAAAAATATACTCCGCCACCACCACATCGGGCACATCCTTCTTCAGGGAGGTGCGTGCCTTGCGCTGTGAATTGACCACCTCGACGCTGAAACCCAGCTTTTTATACAGCGGTAACAGATTCGGGTAACCGCCCAGCTCGATGATGGCGAGCAGTCGTGGCATCAGCGAAACACCACCCAGGTTGTGGCGATGTATTTCACCCCATCGTGCAGAGTGGCCGATCTGTGTTCATGTGTCCAGAACGGCGGAAACACCACCATTTTTCCCTGCTCCGGGCGGATCTTTACATCCTGATACAGAAACTCGGTCTCGCCACCCGGGCCGGGGACATCGTTGAGATACCAGAGTGCCACCAGCTGTCGCTGGCTGAATTCATGACTGCCGCCATCGATGTGCCAGTGATAAAACTCCCCAGGCAGATAGCGCTGGATCTGATAACCCATGTCCTTGAAAGAGCCCTTGAAGAACGGAAAGGTCTCACGAATCTCGGCCAGGGCCGCGCCCATGCAGCGAAAAAAGATCTGGTCGACATCCTTCCACTCATCACGTCCGCTGACCACCAGGTCCATGGTCCGCTTCACCTCTGAATCCAGGCCCTGGGTCTGACCGATCCGGCCCTGATTCTGTTGTTCGGGGTGGGCCTCGAAACGCCGGATCATCTCTTCGCACCAGTCCGCCGGTATGGTGTTCGGACGCTCATAGATAAAACTGCCGGACCTGGCCTCACGAAAGGTCGATAAGGGCTTGACGGTACGCTCGACGGGAAAAGGATTGGACATGCGTTGCACTGCTCGGACTGAGAAACAAGTGCCGATTATCCGCCCTCCCGCCACCGACGGCAAAGACAGCGCTCAGAGTGTTGATGCTTCCACTTCGGCGGCGATCTGTTTCGCAGCACCGTCACGATTCTGTTCATGCAGTTCCAGCATCCGCCGTGCCAGCCCCAGCCAATGCGCGGCGCCTTCCCGGATCGGGCCGCTGAATACCGAGATATCGCCACTGCTCCGCCAATCGTCGTAGGCCCGCAGCAGCGAGGGAAACAACTGTTTGCGCATCGCCCCGAGGTTACCCATGAACAGGTGCAATGACGGCTCTCGCCTGCCCGCGATCAACATCGGCAGGGTATGCGTGCAGTCGGCCAGATGATCGCGCACCGCGCGCGCCATGATCTCGGCCGGCGTCAGGCTGAGATCGATCAACATGGCCTCCCAGCCCTCACCCAGGTCGAGACCGGCCTGATGCTCACCACGCTCATGTGCCTCGATCACCGCCATCTCGGCACGGGTCATCGAATCCAGTGCCTCATCGAGTGCCTCGTCGAAGGGATAATGCGCAATCGCGCGTGCCATTGCGTTTTGTGGCCGGCTCCACAACCAGGACTCGTATTTCTCCCACAGGTACCTGCGCAGCGACTCACGCCGCAAAAAGATGGTCGAACCTCGGCTCATCGCCGGCGGGGCATTCAGGCAACGCGCCAGTTCGCGCCCGGCGACGCGGAGCAGAAATCCATCCTTCGCCTGCTGCTCCCGTTCCAGTTCCGCCAGAAAGAAATGCGGACGTGCACCGTCCACCAGGCCGGCACTGTAAACCAGCCCATCCTCAGCCAGGGCCGCATTCACCGCTTCGGCATCGAACGGGTCGATCGAGCGGCCACCAACCGCCAAGGCACTGAATTCCGCCTGCTCCAGGGTCTCCAGATGGGACTCGCGGGCCGTCAGCCAGTCACCGATTTCATCTTTCTCCAGGCGCGCGCCCAGCGCCAGACCGCGTTCCCAACGGTAGAGCTCACGCATCTTCAAAAGATAGGTGCAGATACCGTAGTCGCTGCCGTGACGAGCATCGACGATGTCACAATTGTGCTGAACCGCCTCAATCAGGGCTTGCATTCCATCTCCCGCAATCGCTGGCCGAAACCACATTTCCGAGTAAAATACTCGGCTAATCATGATGAGCCAACCGGCTTTACCCTCAACCAAGCAGGAGAATACGTCGTGGCCCTGAGAATCAAAAGCCACTGGCACGATGATGATGCAGAACGGTCACTGGAAGAGATAGCCGGTGCGCTCGCCTTCATAAGCTGGCGTATCGCCAAAGACAGGGCGATCAATCTGCACGGCCAGGATTATGTTTACGAGACGGACGAGCAGCGTTTCGGAGTCATCATGGAGTACCTCATCTTCGAACTCCAGATCGTCGATCGTCTGGCGGCCATGGACCTGGAACTCAGCAATGAGGACCGGCAGAGAATGGTGGTCGCCACCGCCAAACACCTGGCCGGCCATCTGCATGACAACAGTGTCGACATATTCGGCCCCGGGGATTACGTCGGTCCTTTTATCGAAAAACTCAACCAACGCAGCAGCGAGTATGCCGAGCACAACTACACGCAGGACGGGCCTTCATACCCACTGATGCGCCACCTGGGATACGAAATCCAGAAAATCATGGGTGAATCACAGGAAAACCGCTGGGTGATCGACCAGGTGATGGATAAGGACGGGGTGGAGATCGATCGTGAGATCAGGCGCGCAGTTGGCAACCTGTTCGAGTAAGCCTTCTCCAACCGCGGCTCAGATGGGGGTCTGATGCCAAAACGACGTAGGCTTCACTGGGTTGTCCGCGAGGCCTGGCCCGGAGCATTCAAGAATCGGGCATATCCGGGGTGACCTGAATAAGCGCCGTTATGAAGTCAATTTGCGGGCGCGTCAGTCCCCCACCCGCAGCGCTGCCCGCGACTCAGAGACCTTTGACGCCCTTTGTCTTGGTTTTCTTGAAATCGGCCCCTTTTATTTTCGCCTTGGACAGATTGGCGTTGCTCAGGTCGGCGCCGCGCAAACTGGCCTTTCTCAGATCGGCCTGCCGGAGCCTTGCGTTTGCCAGGTTGGCGCCTTCCAGGTTGGTTCCGCGCAGGTTGGACCCGTTCAGGTGGGCATCGGCCAGATCGGCGTCCTTGAGCTTCAGGCCGCTCAGGTTCTTGTCGTCGAGATCGATCGATTTCTTACCGCTTTTTCGCCATTGCTTCACCCAGGCATTGAAACCATCGACATCTTCATTTTTCAGTAGCTTATACGCCTGCTTGGTAGTCATGGCTGACACCCCAATTTAGTTTTCGAAGCCAAGTTCAAACAAGCGGCGCGTTCTGCGCGACTGGCTGCCGTTGTGCCGCGGCAAGGCCGGCTTCATTCGCCCTATTGTTTCTTATCCGGATCCAGCGCGTCCGACTCAGGCACTGGATCTGGTTCCTCAAAGATCCCGAATTGGTCCGGCTCTGATTCCATCCGGCAAGATTGTCGCCCCAGGTAATATCCGGCGGCGAATAAGCCCCCGCAAACCACTAATCGCAAGAAACCGCTCATCAAGTGCTCCTTAGATAAATCCGCCCCTCATTATCGCAACGGCAGTCCCCGAATGCCAGTTGGGGCGCCATATCCGCCCGCCCTGGCCAGGGCGACCGCAAGCCGTGAGGAAAACATCGGCGCCCCGGAATGAGGGTTGCCGATCAGCCTGGCAGCTTCCCGACAAAAGCCAAGGCGCAAGCGCCATGTCCGTAGCCCAATCCACCCACGGCAACGAGCGGGTAGTCGTATCTCGAACCCAGGCAAAAAGGGTCGCGCGTACAGACAAAATGCAGCTATGCCCAGCTCATGTGCAACAGATGTTCAAATCCGGCCGGGTCCGCAGCGACGGGACGTAATGCCGGGTTGTATAAAGCCGCCAACGCACAAATGCAGATCACGAAACTGGCCGCGAATCTTTGCTCCACCAGCGAAAGCTTTATATCTCTACACCATATATCTATGCACCGTGAATTCTACTTCGCTTGACCTGTATCAGGTTCCCCGTCTTTTTCTTCCGGGTATCCTGAACGGGACGTCAGCAGTCAATGTTTGTAGGCGTTTTTTCAAATCGGACCAACATGTCATAAAAATGTAACAAATTGCCTTTTCGCGAGCGAAGAGTTGATTAGATAAAGACATGGCATGCCAGATCGGTATCGATCGCTTAGGCTTCATCATTCCGTCGAACTGATTCTGCCGTCGGGTCAATTACAAGGAGACAGGCATGGCACAACCCTCCCCCTCCAGTCCGGCACTCGCGCTGGGTGCAGGAATCCTGGTGCTCATGAAACCCAACCTATTGAACTATATCGTAGCTGCCTACCTGATCAGCGATGGGCTCCTGCGTTTAATGCAACGTCGCGCGTAACGCGACAGAGTCGCAGAAGACTGAATAAAAAAACTCCGGCCGCGAAACCGGAGCATGGTACTGGGAGCCAGCATGGTCGCTGGAGGTGCCTGCAATTATCCTTTCCGTCATCCTGGTCGATTTCGTGACCCTGGACGGCACATCGCATTGGCTGGAAGGCGTGCAAATGCTGGCGGTCTGCTTTATTTTGGGCATCGCTTTCTACTTCTTGCCACCCTGGTGATCGCTACAGAAGGGATTGGAGGAGTCTATTGAAGACGCCGATTCCCGACCATCTCTAGTGAGTGCAAAGCAGGATACAGCTGGCATATGGAAGGCAAGTCACCCGGATGGAACCGGCAACATGCCTGTTGAGATTGTTCGTCAGTTCATAAATATTGAGGAGGACACCCGACCATGAACCAAGAAATCGCCGCAGCTCCAAAGCCATGGGGTTTGGCAACGGAAAAATACTTCTATTTCTTTATGGGCCTGCGCAAAGGTGAAATCCGAAAGCAGGTGTCCATGATGCAGTCCCGCTATCCGGACGAAAGTCCCAGACAACTGGCAAGGCGCTTCGTTTCCTCTCAAGCACCACTTTCGCTATTGAGCGGCGCATTGTTCCATGCACCGATGTTCGTTCCGACCGTCGGCCCCGTTATCAAGCTCTTGGGGATAGCCGTGGGTTCTTCGCTCATGATACGTCTAAACATGACCCTGGTACTGCAGATCGCCCTGCTGTTTGGACACGACATCGACGACCGCGCGCGCCTGAAGGAGTTGGCTGCCATCATCGCCGCAACTGGATTGGCGACCTATACATCTCAACTTCCGCAGCTCGCCCACATGCAGCCGCTGCAAAAGGGCGTCATAGGTGGCGCGGCGGTGATGACCGCGAGCCAACTCATTGGAGAGACCGCTATTCAGTACTATCGCACGGCTGAGATCAGCGAGGACTATGTGACTGAGGCTTGAACGAGAGGGCCGAAAAACTTTGCGGGGAGTCTACCGAAGCTTGCCGTTCGATTCGACGATGAGCAAGTGACCTACATTGCCTTAGCCTGATACTGGTATACCTTCTGTTTACACCGCGAACATCTATAGCATTAAACAGCCCAGCAGTTTGCAAAGGCGAACACCCCGCTAAACAGGGCCATTAAAAATGAAGTTTCTTATGATGTCTTCGAGAGACGCGGACTAATCGCGCGGCGGTTCGCCGATGTAGATGATTTTCACCCGAACTTCAGTCAACAATGCCGCCAATGCTCCCAAGGCCGTCAGCATAGGGGCCAGAATGGAAAACACGCCGGCCACCGCAACCCCGGCGGTCAGCGTTGTCTCAAGCAGCACACTTCCGTCGGGTTTGACAACCAGCAGGCGACGGACGTTGCCCTTGGCCACCAAGCGCTCGATCAAGGCGACCAATTGTCTGCCACCCACGGAGATCTCTTCGCTCCACGCCCCTGGTTCCTTGATCAGATTATTTCTCATGCCTGTGTTCAAGCTGTCGCGTCGCATCAGGCCAGCTTCGTTCCCTTTTTACCCGACATCTCTGCCACGATATTTTGTTTGACCGTCTTTTCGATCTTGCCCTTTAGCGGGGCGAGAACCATTCCCAGTTTGATATTCAGTTCGATGAAGCCGTCCCCAAGGTCCAGATTACCGGCAGCACCGGAGCGCTTAAACAATAGACGATTCCCCTTCCACGCGTAATCCATCTTGTATTCCTTTTTGAGATCCTTGGCGATCTCTTCAACCCGTTTCCGGGTCTCTTCTGGATCCAAAGAGTGTTTGTACTTTACATGAATATTGGACATTGCCTTTGGCGGAAACCTCTATTGAAAAGAATAAGGATACACGCACCTGAATTATGACTCGATAGCCCATGATACATGCTACGATTTACGGGGTTAATTCAGAAGTATCCATCAAACTGGGGGGGTTGAGATATGGGCAGCATGGTCATCACCGGCGTCACGTTTGTAGTCTTTATGACAGAAGGGTTGATTCACTACAACATGGGCATGGCCAAGGCAGAGGGTGGTTTCAAGCTGCGCATGCCACCGCCCAAGGAGCTGGCAAAAATCGCGGCCGTCACCGCCGCATTCTCGGTTGCCAGCGGCCTGTTGATCAAGGCACTGCCACAAAAAATGGTCCAAACGCACATCTGATAGCGCAGGCAGAGGATCAGGGAGGCCGGGGCGCCTGGAGTCCCGGCGTGGATGAGCGGACGCGAGTTCAGGCGCTTGGCAGTATCGCCGAGTGAACGATAGGGACCCGAGGGCCTCCAGCCGAGAGGCGATACAAAGCGACGCCGCAAATGCCACGGTTGCAGTTGATGGAGTGACCGCCGAGCGGATCACTCCCGCCTGGTGAGGCGCTGAACCAAAGGCACAGTCCGCCTGCCAGTAGCCGGAAATCAGGGACGTTATTTGCTGCCTTGGCTCGTGTTCCGGATGACCAGCACCGGCTCTTCCGAGCAATGAATGACCGCATTGGTCACGCTACCGAGCATCCAACGACTGATGCCGTGCCGGCCATGGGTGCACAGGGCGGTTACACTGTTGGGGGTCTCGATCGCGAGATCGGTTATCTGTTCGGCCGGCAATCCCTTCAGCACCTTGTAAGATACCTTTTTGAGGCCCTCTTTCTTCAGTTTCTCAGCCTTGTCCTTGACGTAATTCTCGGCTGAGTCATGCACGATCTTGGAAACATCATGCATCCGGATAGAGGTCCCGGGGAAGTTGGGGTGATAAGACCTTGCCAGGATCAGCTCCATATCCAGGGTCTTACAAAGCCCGATCGCGTAGGGAAGAATACTCTCAGCCAGCTCGGACCCATCGAGAGGAACGATAAGCCGTTCGAACTCAACCAGATCACCTTTCGGGTTTCTGGCTCCGGCAGGAACCAGCAATACCGGCGTGTGCGCCGCCTGTACCACCTTGCCAGCCACACTGCCCAACAGCAGACGCTGCACCCCCGAGTAACCATGCGTGGACATCAGGATAAGCGTGTCATCCTGCGCCTCGGCCTGTTCGATGATCGTCGAAGCCGGATAACCGTCCTGCACATTGGCCTCGACCTTCCCCACCTCCTTCTTGGCAGACAGCTTCTCAACCACACCTTTCAGGTAGGCCTCACCTTCTTCACGAGCCTGCGACGTCATCCCCTCCGGGATGTTTTCCGGAACGGTTGGAACGACGTAGATCAACTCGATATGTGAATCGAAATACTCGGCAAGACATTCCGCAATTGGCAATACCCTTTCCGACAGGGCTGATCCGTCAAGTGGTACCAAAACTCTCTTAAACATCTCTGCATCCCCTGTGAGGGTTAGTCAATATTGTGTCTACCAATGGGTATGTGCGACGTCTCCCGCTGAGATCAATTTGCAAAAGGCACCACCCAGATCATCATTCCGAGAATGAAACAGATTATGCTCGCAGCAAGCGTGAAGGTAACACTCCATTTGAGAAACTCCTTTATCGGAATCTTCCGCTTGTCTTCACGTTCCACGATGTTCAAGGCGACATACAAAGCGGGAGCGCCGGCGATCGTCAGATTGCTTCCCAGCGTACCAGACCAAACCAGCATCCAGTAAAGCGGCCATGCCTCGACGCCCTGCTCACCCAGATCGCGAATCATATAAAGGAACGTCAGTATGTAGGCGTCGTGTTCCACCACACCGACTATTGGAATGGTCACCCAGTAGAGTAAAGAGGCACCCGCGATGATATTTTCCTTGAACAGCGGTGCGAGAAAGTTTGCGAGGTCCTGCAGAAGATGCGTCTTTTCAAAGCCTCCAACCAAGGCAAACAGTCCGATGTAGAAGAAGATGGCCCGCCAGTCCAGTTCCTGGAGTATTTCCTCGAATTCAGGCTTCTTCAGGCGATGCCCCATGCCCTCCACCACCAGAATCAGGAGCATTGCGCCTGTCAGGGCAATGAAGCCCAGTGGAAAGCCCAGATACTCGCGCATGGACATGGCGACAATAGTGGCAAAAAAACCCGTGACGACGATGGTCGCGAACAGTTTGTCGGGAATCGATGCGTCGAAGGGAAGATCGACCGAACCACCTTTCCCATCAGCACTGCCACCGGCGGCACCAGCATCTTTATTGGAGGCTGTGCGGAAACCAAACAGGTACATGATGAAAAGGGTCAGGACAAAAGTCACCATCAGGATGGGAAAGGATGATGGACGGCCGTCCTGCCATACGAATTCCATGAACTCGATGCCGGAAACACTATGCAGCATCTGTGGCGGCAGATCACCCAACAGCAATGCGGTACCCATAAAGTTCGAACTGAACCCGATCATCAATATCACCGGCGCCAGTGGCAGGTTCAGATGACGGACGATGGGGATGGCCACCGGGGCCATCATCAGGATAACGACGACATTATCCACCACCAGCGAGATGATTCCGGACAGCATCGACAGGATCATCACAAGCAGTGCGCCATTGCCCCTGGAAACAACCAGCGCTTTGAGTGACAGCCATTCGGGGATGCCGGTCTTGCCCAGATAACCGGCGATGATCCAGATGCTGACCAGGATCGCCATGACGTTCCAGTCGACCGCGTTGAAAGCATGCGATGGGGTCATGGTACCCAACCAGACCATTGCCAGAACGCCGAGAACCGCAGCGACGGAGCTGTCAATCACGCCGGCGACAACCGCCAGGATGGTCGCCGCAAAGATGATCACTGTCATCCAGAATGTAAAATCCGTCATTTCTGTCATTTCTTTCTCCCCTCTACCGCGAATCTGCTCTGTACGTCATTTTCGAACGCTGCGGAATCACGATTGTTTAGAGGTCATACAGTAGGGCAACTGGTCGGTTGCCGATTTCCTGCGACCTTGAATAACGGACACGGGCAAAGCCAAAGATCAAATCATCACATCCCGAAGGAGAATCCGTAGAAACGAACACGGCCCTCGTTGAAGCCGCAACGTTGCATCCCAGAGCGGCCACCCACCCCTCAGAGCCAACACCATCAATCGGGTGGCCGGGTAAGACGCCGGGCTTTCTTTTTCTACAGATTCTTTGCTGCGTTCACGGCGTCATCGACAACAGACTCACCGGCTTCCATTGCGGCGTCGAAATCCGGGAACGAATGCGTATCACCGATCATGCTTTTCGTCACGGCAGTGGTTGCCATTGCACCGAGCACAGCCCCGATCGCAGGCCCCCAAGGACCAAGACTGCAACCCAGAGAAGCACACAGACGTTGGGCAGCCCATGAACCACCGTAGCCGCCAGCAAGCGCACTTGCGGCCATGATCAGCGAATTTTTGACGTTTTTATCCATATTCTTCTCCTTCGACTCGACTAACGATGTCGTTCAAAAATGATGGTGTATCGAACACCGGCTCACCGCTGCAAGAACAGACGTTTACGCAACGGATTACCAATCTAAGCGGCGATGGTTTCGGTACCCCTTCAGACATTTCAGGTTGCCGCGTCAATAACGGCAGAAACCTGTTGTTCGGAATGATTGGCCGCAGAGAAACAAGACATCTCCAGATAAACGCTGACCATCACCCGCCCAAATTTACTGCAATTCAATTACAATTCCATGACATTTATAAAACTTTGTTTTTTTAATCATCTGTCGTAAATATTCGCCCGACTTGGGCACTATATTCCGCGGCACGATCGTGCGTCTCTGTTATGGATCAACAAAGCGTGAGAAGGGTGTCAACCCTGTGAAACGTCTCCGATCTCCTTGAGTGGAAACGCGACGCACACCCGGCATACGGGCGTATTATTCCGGGCAACTGGATCGGCGACACCAGGAAGATATTCGCGTGTGTCAGAGGCAATTTGGCCTGAAACAGACAGGGTGCATGCATGCAAGACCCCTCAGTCAAACAAGCCAAGCACGATGAGAATGGCTAGGCCTTTGTTTATCATTCTTCGCTTGGCACCACCGAAGAAACCCTTGGGACGACTGACTATGAACAATGAAAACTACGACTTGGCCACCGAGAAGTTTTTTTACTATTGCATGGGATTGCGTAAAGCAGATATTCGAGGTCAGGTTGCAATAATGCGATCCCGTTATCCTGATGACACGCCGGAAAGACTGGCCAGAAGATTTATTGCAGCCCAGACCCCTCTCTCCATGGTGAGTAGCGCGCTGATTCATATCCCTTCGGTGATACCGGTAGCCGGCCCCGCATTCCGTTTTCTCGGCGTGGCCAGCGGCACAACGCTGATGATGGTCCTAAACATGGCTCTGGTAATGCAGATTGCCCTGATCTTCGGCCGCGATCTCGACGACAAAGCGCGTATCAAAGAGCTGTTCGCTGTCATTGCCGCAACCGCGCTTGCCTCCGGCAGCACCACCCTGGTTCCCCAGCTTTCAACCTTGAGACCGAGACTCAAAGCAGTTGCCGGCGGTGCAACGATTATGACCACAAGCCGATTGATTGGAGAGATAGCACTCGAGCATTACGGTCGCAAAAAGACCGTATCCAGCACCCAAACACCTCAGGCAAATGTTACTTCGGGGTGAGCTCGCAGGCTCAACT
>Ga0316189_10006340_pt1 | contig 11275 bp, 6 predicted proteins | sample LowCovwburrow_MG_FD_204930 | JGI IMG/M metagenome (GOLD analysis project Ga0316189, IMG submission 204930) | Coastal sediment microbial communities from Maine, United States - Lowes Cove worm burrow | ecosystem: Environmental > Aquatic > Marine > Coastal > Sediment | place: USA: Maine... | reverse complement strand
GAATGTTCGTTTGGTTGCTGTCTATTAATACAACATGTCTTCCGTTGTCTTTTAAATAACGCCCAATGAGTCGCGATACTTGAGAAGCGCCCACAATTAAAACGCCTTCAGATTTTGTTAAAAATACACCAACTATTTTGGCAAATAAACGTGCTGTAGTAGCGTTTAACAAAACGGTTCCTAATACGACCATAAATACTAATGGCGTGATATATTCAGCGCCTTCAACCCCTTCTTTTAATAATTTTCCACCAAATAATGATGCAATTCCAGCGGCAACTATTCCTCGTGGTCCTACCCAACTAATAAATAATTTTTCATTTAACTTTAAATGGGACCCCATTGTGCTTAAAAAAACCCCTAAAGGTCTTATAACGAAAACAATAATTACAAAAAGTATGGCTGTTTTCCATGTGTAAAGCAACATTAAATCTTCAATGTTAATGTTAGCAGCCAGTAAAATGAACAAAATAGAAATTAATAGCACGCTTAGAGATTCTTTAAAATAAAGAAGTTCTTTTAAGTTTTCTAATTTGCTATTTCCTAAAACCATCCCCATAACAACAACAGCCAAAAGCCCAGATTCATGTGCAAAAATTTCAGATTCAACAAAAACCAATAATACTGTTGAAAGTGATACAACATTTAATAAATAATGAGGAATAAGCTTTTTATTAACAGCAAAAGTTAGGGCGTGTGCAAAAGTAAAACCGAACGTAGTACCAAAAAGAATAATTTTACCAAACTCCATTAATGCCGTTTTAGTAAAACCACTATCGCCACCAACGCTAATAAATTCGAATACCAATACGGCAACTAAAGCACCAATGGGGTCTATTAAAATACCTTCCCATTTTAATACAGTAGAAATATCTTTTTTAAGCGGAATATTTCTTAAAATAGGGGTAATTACGGTTGGTCCTGTAACAATAATAAGTCCAGAAAATAAAAAAGAAAGTTCCCAGCTTAAGTTAAAAATGAGATGCGCTAATACCCCTGCTCCAAAAAAAGTAATGGTAGAGCCCAATGTAATTAACTTTGTAATTACTGGACCAACATTTTTAATTTCAGAACGCTTTAAAGTTAACCCGCCTTCAAATAAAATAATGCTTATAGCCAACGACACAAAATAATATAGTCCATCGCCTGGAAAAAGCCCTTTTTCCCCATTCCAAATAGGTTCAATCCATTTCGTGCCATCATCGCTTAAATATTCGGCAGCGATAGGGCCAACGAGTAGCCCAATTAAAATTAATGGCAAAATTGCTGGGATTTTAAACTTCCAAGCAAACCATTGGGCTAGTATTCCTAAAATAATAATTCCTGCAAGTTCTAACATGGTCTATTTTTTTAAAACACTAATTTAAGTAAAACAGGTGATTTAAAGTTTTCAAAAAATGTTATCTTTCAACTTTGATTAAAAAATAATGTTTAGCCTGTGTCATTAAAGCCTTTTAAAAGCATTGGAATAGGGGTAGCTTATTCTCCTAACCTAAAAGCTAACCTCTTTGAGGCAGCTAGATTGGCTGTGTTTTTTCAATCAAAATTAGTTTTAATCCATGTTGGAGAAAGTTCTAAGGATAAAATAACGATGCTTAAAGATATTCTTAAAAGTTTCGAAAAAGATAACTTAGATTACGATGTGGTTTTTAAAACAGGAAACCCTGTTGATGTGATTTTATCAACTACCCAAAAAAAAAGAATAGATCTTTTAATTCTTGGTGCTGTACAGCGTGAGCGGTTTTTAAAATACTATGTAGGTTCAATAGCCCGAAAAATTACACGCGAAGCAAAATGCTCTGTTTTATTATTGATTAAACCTTCGGTTGAGCGTATACCTTGCGAACATATTGTAGTTAATGGGTTAAAAGACCCCAAAACAGAGCAAACTATAAAAGCCGCTTTTTACGTCGCAACAAAGTTAAGCTCTGAAAAAATTACTATTGTTGAAGAAATTAAGCAAGATCAAATTTCTGTAAAAGTAGATGATGATAAATCCTTAAGACGAGCTAACATTATTAAAGAGCGTATTAGACTTAGAGAAAATGCTAGAATTAAAGAAATTATTAGTCATATTCCAGAAACTTATACCGAAAATAAAACAATAAAGCTACAGCCTATTTTTGGTAAAAAAGGCTATTCCATTGGGCATTATGCACAAATTATGCGTGCCGATTTATTAGTAATGAACGCACCATTAAAAATGACATTTTGGGATCGATTATTTCCACACGATATTGAGCATATCTTAACCGAATTACCAACCGATGTTTTAATTCTGCAATGAGTCCAAAAAACAACAATATAAAAGATTTTTTTAAGGCTTTACCTAAAAACATATTTTCTGGGTTTGTGGTTAGTCTTATTGCATTGCCTTTAGGCTTAGGGCTTGCTATGGCAAGTGATGCTCCTCCAATTGCTGGTATTATTGCAGCAATAGTTGGTGGCATTGTAGTCTCTCTTTTAGGAGGTAGTCATGTTACTATTGCAGGCCCAGGGAATGGTTTGGTTGGTGTGCTTTTAGTCGCTATTTCAACCTTAGGCCTAGAAAATGCTTATGTAGCCATTATTTTTTCTGGAATACTTTTAATGGGTCTTGGGTTTTTTAGAATGGGTACGCTTGCAGATTTTTTCCCTTCGTCTGCCATTCAGGGTATGCTTGCTGCTATTGGGCTTATTATTTTAGGAAAACAGTTTCATATTATGCTAGCCCATAAAATACAACGAGAGGATACCGTTGATTATCTTTTTGAAATCCCTTTTTCTATAAACGATGCCATACATTATGAAAACAAAGGTTTAATTTATGCTGCCTTGGCAGGGGTAATAAGTTTAGCAATCATGTTGTTTTATTCAAAAATTAGAAATAAATATTTACAGCTTATTCCTGCGCCTATGTGGATTGTTATTTTATCCATTGGGTTTAGTTATTATTTCGAGTTGGGTTTACATCAACTAAACCCTATTTCAAAAGAATATATGATTTCAGGGATTCCATCCATTCAAAATATAATTGCCGATATTCCAAACCCCAATTTTAAGAATATATGGTCATTGCCGTTTTGGGGAAGTGTTTTGGCCTTAACCCTTATTTCTAGCATCGAATCTCTTTTAAGTATTAAAGCTGTTGACAAATTAGACTCAGAAAAAAGACGCTCTAATGTTAATAAAGACCTTAAGGCTTTGGGATTAGCTACAATAGGCAGTGGTTTTTTAGGAGGGTTAAATGTGGTAACCGTTATAGCACGTAGCTCTGTAAATGTAAATAATGGCGCTAGTAATAGGTCGTCAAACTTTTTTCATGCCATTTTTTTAGTACTCTTTATTGTTTTGTTTAGTACACAACTTGCTAGAATTCCATTACCAGCTTTAATGGCGATATTAGTTTATACGGGTTATAAATTGGCATCACCTAGTGTAATTACAAAGATCTTCTCCATAGGAAAAGAGCAGCTAATCATCTTTTTTGTTACTTTAATTGTAACCTTAAAAATTGGATTGATCACAGGTATAATTGCTGGCGTTATAACCACTTTAGTTATTCATGTTATTATAAACAAAAGCCTTGGTCTGTTTTTAAGAAACGTTTTAAAGCCTAATGTTTTAATGTTTAAAGAAACTAGTGATGAAAATAATTTTTATGTTAGCGTAAAACATTTTTGTAGTTTTTTAAATTACTACAGGCTTAAACAACAATTAGATGCCGTACCAGAAACCGAAGATGTTATTGTAGATTTTTCAATGTGTGAGTTTGTAGACCATACGGTAATGGAAAACATGCATAGTTACCAAGAGTTGTTTAATAAACGAGGTGGGCATTTTGATGTTATTGGTTTAGATATGCACGATACGGATTCTAAACACCCATTTGCTTTAAGACGAATGCTCCCTGTGCCAAAAATTATTAAAAATAATTTAACAAGACGTCAAACCAGTATGGAGGTTTTGGCTGAAGATTATCAATTTAATTACAGTCCAAAAAAAGAGAAAGAAGTATCATTTTTAAACAACTTTCAGTTTTTTCGCACCAAACACATTAATCATATTTATAATAAATTATCACACAAAAGTAGTGCTATTTGCTTATTTGATATTGAGTTTTCTGAAGGTGAATTTATAGCTAAAGAAGTTGTTCGCTCTACCATGCTTCACATAGAATTAGATTATAATATCCCAGAGTTTACTTTAGATAGGGAAGGGTTTTTAGAAAAAGTATCAGCATTTGCTGGCTTTAAGGATATTGATATTGAAAACCACGACGACTTCTCAGATCGTTTTTATTTGCTAGGGGATAATAAAATAGAGATTAGTAAGTTTTTTAACGATGATGTAACTCATTTTTTTGAAAGCAATCGATACTATCATGTCGAATCTAATGGTAATGCCCTACTCATTTTTGGTAAAGAGCGACTAGCAGGTTTAAAAGAAATTAAAACCTTATTCGATTTTGGAAAACGCCTAAAGGGCGTTATTACACAAAACACCTATAATTAGCTTTCTTAAATATATTCTTAATATATTCTTAACAGATTCTATCATTCGTAATAGATTCCTTAATTTTATAGCCTATGAAGTTATACCCTATTAATGCCGGTAATTTTAAGCTAGATGGCGGAGCTATGTTTGGCGTGGTACCTAAGTCTTTATGGCAACGCACTAATCCTGCCGATGCTAATAATATGATTGACTTAACCGCGCGTTGTTTATTAATTGAAGACGGTAATCGTCTTATTTTAATAGATAATGGCATGGGCGATAAACAATCGAGTAAGTTTTTTGGCTACTATCACCCTTGGGGAAACCATTCTTTAGATAACTCACTTAAAGAACATGGGTTTTATAAAGATGATATTACCGATGTATTTATGACGCACTTACATTTTGACCATTGCGGAGGCAGTGTTCAATGGAATAAAGACAAAACTGGTTACGAACCTGCTTTTAAAAACGCCCATTTTTGGAGTAATAAAAACCACTGGGAATGGGCAACGCAACCCAATAAACGTGAAAAAGCATCCTTTTTAAAGGAAAATATTTTACCTATGGAAGACAGTGGGCAATTAAAATTCACAACACTTCCAGAAATCGATTTACTAAAAAACTCAGAACTTGGTTTCGATATTTTTTTTGCCAATGGGCACACAGACAAGCAAATGATTCCTATGATTAATTACAAAGGGAAAACCATTTGTTTTATGGCAGATTTACTACCAACCGTAGGGCATTTACCCTTGCCTTATGTAATGGGTTACGATACCAGACCGCTTTTAACTTTAAACGAAAAAGAAAAATTCCTTAACCTTGCAGCCAATAATAATTATTACTTATTTTTAGAGCATGATGCGCATAACGAAATTATTACCGTAAAACATACTGAAAAAGGCGTGCGATTAGCAAATGTTTTATCAACAAAAGAGATATTCAATTAATATAATAAACAAAAAAATGAAATCAACAAAATCACTTATAGCCTCAATTTTTATAGCCTCAATACTTTATGGGTGCGGCAGTACAGCAAGCATTATATCAACCCCTGTTGAAAATATTGATGCCATTCCTTTAAAAGTATCAGACTTAACTGAGGCTGAAAAACAAAATTGGGGACATTTAGATTTAGTAAAAGACACCATTCCTGGTATGAGTGTTGATAAAGCTTACGCCGAAATTATTAAAAATAAAAAAGGAAAATCGGTTATTGTAGCCGTTATAGATTCTGGAATTGATATAGACCACGAAGACTTAGATGATGTGATTTGGACTAATAAAAAAGAAATTCCTAACAACGGAAAAGACGATGATAAAAATGGATATGTAGACGATATTCATGGATGGAATTTTTTAGGAGATGCCTACGATGAGCAATTAGAGCTAGTACGTATACTTGCTAGCGGAGATACAAGTAATCCAGATTATGCAAGAGCTCAGGCTGAGTACGATAAAGACTATCAAAAATATACTGGTTATAAAGCTAATTATGACCAAACGTTACAACAAGTAAAAATTGCAGACGAAGGGATTAAAAAACACCTTAATAAAAGCAGTTATACAAAAGCCGACGTTAATGCTATTAAATCAGAAGACCAAACGTTACAACAATATGTGTCTATAGCTAAATATGTTTATAGCTTAGACATGGAAACAGTTGATGATTTTATAAAAGAATTAGAAGATGGTGTAGTAAGTATTAACGAACGATTAAACTACAACCTTAACAAAGACTTTAAAGGACGTAAAACAGGGGATAACCCAGACGACTTTAATGATAAACCGGGTTACGGAAATGGTCATGTAAAACCTGTTAAAAAAACAGAAAGCCATGGTACACATGTAGCAGGAATTATTGCTGCTGAAAGAAATAATGGTAAAGGTGCAAATGGTGTGGCAAATAATGTAAAAATTATGAGTATTCGTGCCGTGCCAAATGGAGATGAATACGATAAAGATGTTGCATTAGCAATACGTTATGCTGTTGATAATGGCGCATCAATAATTAACGGGAGTTTTGGGAAAAGTTTTTCGCCACATAGCGATTGGGTACGCGAAGCTATTGCTTACGCTGGAAAAAACGATGTGCTTTTTGTTCATGCAGCAGGAAATGATAGTAAAGATGTGGATACGAACTATAACTTTCCAGACGATAATAATGGAGGTGCAGAAGTCTCAGACTCCTATATTAGAGTTGGCGCTTTAGGACCTAAATATGGTTCTAGCGTTGTAGCAAATTTTTCTAATTATGGCAAAATAAATGTAGATGTCTTTGCTCCTGGCGATAAGGTTTATTCTACAACGCCAGAAAACGAATACGATACTAAAGGAGGTACATCTATGGCTGCTCCAGCTGTTGCAGGTGTCGCCGCTTTAATACGTTCTAATTACCCTAAATTAAGTGCTGCTCAAGTAAAACAAATCCTTATGGATTCTGGTTTAGCCCTTAAAACAAAAGTGATTGTTGGTGGCGATACTAATAATATAAAACCTTTTGCAGACTTAACAACATCTGGAAAAGCTGTGAATGCTTATAATGCTTTAATTATGGCGGCTCAAATGTCTAAATAATTTATTACTTATAATATAATCCTAAAAACCATATTATAATGCAGAGGATTTTTCTTTTAATTTTTAGTTTGTTCCTATTTCTGTCTTGCAATAGTCAGAAAGATATTATTGCTACCCAATCTCCTGTAACGCCTACGCCGCCTTCAACACCAAAAGGTGTATATTGGCAACAGCATGTAGATTATAAGATGGACATTGATATGGATGTAAATACCTATCAATACAAAGGGAAACAAGAATTGGTATATACTAATAATTCGCCAGATGTGTTAAACAAGGTATATTATCACTTGTACTTTAATGCATTTCAACCAGGGAGCGAAATGGATGTACGCTCGCGCACTATTACAGATTCAGATTCTAGGGTTCGAGATAGGATTAGCAAATTAAAACCCAACGAAATGGGTTATATAAAAGTCAATGCCTTAAAACAAAACGGCGTTAATATTAAATACGAAACGGTTGGTACTATTTTAGAGGTAGATTTAACAAAACCAATTCAACCAGGAGAAAAGGTAACGTTTAATATGCTTTTTGATGCACAAGTGCCTATTCAAATTCGTCGTTCTGGCAGAAATAATAAAGAAGGTGTGGCGTTATCTATGACGCAATGGTACCCTAAGTTAGCAGAATATGATTTTGAAGGTTGGCATGCCGACCCCTATATCGCTAGAGAGTTTCATGGCGTTTGGGGAAATTTTGATGTAAAACTTACTATAGACAAAAACTATGTTGTTGGTGGCACGGGCTATTTACAAAACCCAAATCAAATAGGTTATGGTTACGAAACGGGTGAAGTAAACCACCCAAATACTAATAAACTTACTTGGCATTTTAAAGCCCCTAATGTACACGACTTTACTTGGGCTGCAGATCCAGAATATATTCACGATTCCATGCAAGTGCCAAATGGCCCAAGGCTACATTTCTTTTATAAAAAGACTTTGTCTAAAGATAAACTAAGCAACTGGAAAAAATTACAACCAAAAACGGTTGAGTTGATGCAGTATTTTAGTAATCATATAGGCAAATACCCATATAAACAATATTCTGTAATTCAAGGGGGTGATGGCGGCATGGAATATGCTATGAGTACTTTAATAACAGGAAAAAGAAGCTTTGGAAGCTTAGTAGGTGTTACGGCACACGAATTAGCGCATACTTGGTTTCAATTTTTACTAGCAACAAACGAAGCTAAGCACGAATGGATGGATGAAGGCTTTACCACTTATATTAGCAGTCATGCCATGAATGATATTTTTAATCGAAGAAAAAGTAATCCACTCGAAAGTGCGTACAAAGGGTACATAAGTTTAGCTAAATCTGGGTTAGAACAACCCCTTACTACCCATGCAGACAGATATCAATTTAATAGTGTATATGGCACTTTAGCTTATAGTAAAGGCGCTGTGTTTTTAGCGCAATTAGGCTATGTTATTGGTGAAGACAACCTAAAGAAAACCATTAAAAAATATTTTAACGATTTTAAATTTAAGCATCCAACACCAAATGATATCATTCGTTCTGCCGAAAAAGTATCTGGTTTAGAGCTCGATTGGTATGTAATAGATTTTGCTCAAACCACTAATACTATTGATTATGCTGTTAAATCTATTGAAAGTAAAACCATTACTTTAGAGCGTATTGGTCTTATGCCAATGCCTATTGATTTAACCGTTACTTATACCGATGGGAGCACCGAAGATTTTTATATCCCACTACAAATGATGCGTGGCGAAAAACCAACAAAGGCAACACGAATTAAAGATTGGGCTTGGGCGTATCCAACCTATACTTTTGAAACTTCAAAAAAGATACAATCTGTTCGAATAGACCCATCGGAATTGATGGCAGATATAAACAAAAGCAATAATAGTTTTTCTAATTAATGTTTAATCGAAAAGAATTCCTCTGAGTTTACATTGAAATTGTCATTCCCGTGTAGTCACTGAGCGACCTGTGCTGAGTGAATAACAATAGCTAAACAGAGTCGAAACGAGTCGAAGTGAAAACGGGAATCTAAATATAGAATTTTTAATTTTTTGGAATTTTATCCTTTTGGAATTTAGCACTTTGTATCGAGGTCGTTCTTTCGAAAAGCACAATAAGAAATGGTATTATAATTTAACAATACGTATTTTCCCTTGGTCTCTTTGGCATTCTTTTGATGCTTTTATTATTAATTTCCCTTCTTCTATTTTTATATCGCCAATAAAAAAATCTGTTGTTGCAACGTGCTGCTTAATGCCTAAATACTTATTTTTTATATAAAGAACATCGTTATAGTCATCGCAACTACAAACGCTGTCTGGGATGGAACAATGATTAACAGATATAGAGAATGTATGCCCATCTACAGTGACTTCTCAATCGAATTCAGAAACATTAAATAGTCCATTTTTTGTTATTAAAACAGAGAATAATAGTGTAAAAAAAAGGAATAGCAAGGCTAGTGTTTTAATAACGGACATCACAGAAAAAATAATGATATACCTTTTCTGTTTAGAAACCCTTTTTTCCCTCAATCTAATAAAATATTCATAACCGCTAAAGTAAAAGCGGCTATGCAAAGAAAAAGAGGATTATGGTTTGGGTTGCTTTATATTCAGGAAGCGGTATAATAGCTAATATGGTTAAACCAACAATAAGCTAGACGATGCGTATTATTGAAACTTTTTTCATTTTTTTAGAATGCGTATACAGTAATTTATTTATCCCTTTTCCATAAAAATAAAGGAATAACTTCTTTTATCGGCTTTTTAACCAATTATAATGTCAAAATAATGAATTAAAGTTAGAGCAGGCTTTAGCATAAATATAATGAACTCATCTTGACTTTTTGTTAATAACCCCTTTTTGTTTTAACATTTTTCAACACAAATTATAAGTAATTTTAAAGCCCGATAGCTGTCGGGACTTCAAAAAAAAGCATATAACCTTTATCTTTACTATAATGAACCCAAATTCTGCTATAAAAGGACGTGGAGCACAACAAAATGTTCCTAACCGTTTTTTTGAACTAAGCCACGAAATGCGTGACGATTTTTTAGAATTCTGCCATAAAGACGGTGAAGAAAGCGATAAAAATATAACACGGTATTTAGAAGTATTTCCTAAAACCATAGTTAATAAAGTAGCGAGTCCAGATATAGGCATGGCGTACTCTATGAATGCCTACCAAGGTTGCGAACATGGCTGTGTTTATTGCTATGCTAGAAACTCTCACGAATTTTGGGGTTATAGTGCGGGCTTAGATTTTGAGCGCAGAATTATGGTAAAAAAAGACGCTCCAAAACTATTAGAAACTTTAATACAAAAGAAAAGTTGGAAAGCGCATCCTATAGTGATGTCTGGAAATACCGATTGCTATCAACCAGCCGAAAAGCAATTTAAAATTACACGACAATGTTTAGAGGTGTTTTTAAAATACAAACATCCCGTTACCATTATTACAAAAAATGCTTTAATAAGTCGCGATTTAGATCTTTTAAAACCATTGGCAAAAGATAATTTAATAGGCGTAAATATGTCTATTACGTCACTATCTGAAGAAACTAGACGCATTTTAGAACCTAGAACAACAACCATAAAAAAAAGATTAGAGACTGTTAAAACCTTAACCGAACATGGCATCCCTGTTAATGTGATGTTAGCCCCCATAATTCCATCAATAAACAGTCATGAAATTTTACCTTTAGCAAAAGCGGCATCAGATTATGGTGCCTTAGGAATCGCACATACTATTGTAAGGCTTAATGGTGCAATTGGCGAAATTTTTACCGATTGGATTAAAAAAACAATGCCCGATAGAGCCAATAAGGTATTGCATCAAATAGCGAGTTGCCATGGCGGCAATTTAAACGATAGCCGTTACGGAACTAGAATGCGGGGCGAAGGTAAAATAGCAGAACAGATTAATAATCTTGTGAAGCTAGCTAGACTTAAATATTTTAAAGATAAAGTAATGCCTAAGTTAAATTGTGATTTACATATGTTGTTTAAAAATGATCAATTAAAACTGTTTTAAAAAAAAGCGAGCCTATTTAACCCGCTTTCAATTTTTAGAATTAAACGGTTACTAAATTTTTTTTTCAAACCTTTTACCCTCTGTATAAATAACAAATGCCAATCAAGAGTTAAAAAAACAAGTCTAATTAGTTGAAAAACAACGTCTTAAACTTGTTTAAGTTATTGATTTTCAGTATCTTAATAGTCAATT
>Ga0316189_10006339_pt1 | contig 11275 bp, 11 predicted proteins | sample LowCovwburrow_MG_FD_204930 | JGI IMG/M metagenome (GOLD analysis project Ga0316189, IMG submission 204930) | Coastal sediment microbial communities from Maine, United States - Lowes Cove worm burrow | ecosystem: Environmental > Aquatic > Marine > Coastal > Sediment | place: USA: Maine... | reverse complement strand
GTTGAGAGCAGGCTGGCGTCCGCCGACTCGATGCCACTCGCGAAACGGCCCCAGAAGTCGATCTCCCAACCCGCGGTGAAACCGACGTCGTGGTTCCAGAAATTGAGGTCAGGGCCCGCGGTGTTAGCCGTGTTTCGGCTACTGCGGATATACGTGGAATTAGCGGTCACCTGCTGCTGCTGCGGGTAGAGCTGCCCAACCGCGATGCCGAGCTGGGCCCTTGCCTGGAGGATCCGCACCCCCGCCGTTTGCAGCGTCAGGTTCTGCCGGTACGCATTCTCTATCAGCCGGTTGAGGACAGGATCGTTGAAGACGGTCCACCAGCGGCCGTCATCGGCTGGCGCCACCGGCCTGAAGTTTGGGTTATCTGCCCAAATCCACTCCTTTTCCACGTTGGTTTCAGGCTGTTTGAATTCGGGGCTAAGTGTCGTGCAGCCGGAAATCAGAACGATAAGCACACATGTGATGACAACATGCCGGACAACGGCGCCGCCGGGCACGCGCGAACTGATGCGTGCACCGGCTTGCGTTTGTGTGTCGTGGTTCAACATTTTCACTTCCTGTTGGTTGCTAGTACACGGTACTGGATTCAAGACCTGCCTTGGTCGTTCCTTAAACCGGCAGGTTGTAAAGCCAGGTCTTCATTCGCACCACGATCTTGGTGATCGCGTGGAATGGCTTACCCACTGTTGTATAAATAGCCACCGTGCCCGCTGCGCCCATCGGCACTTCTCTGGCAAAGGCCTCGTCGTCCAGCGTGATCCGGACGGGGAGAAATCCTTTCGACCCAAGCGTAGCGGCAGACGGCAACACAGCTGACGACATCAGCTGCCCCTCCCCCGTCCACTCGAGGATCGCATCGACCTTGCCCGTGACGAGGCGGCTGGGAAAACTCTTGAAGGCGATTTCGACGCTGTCTCCCGGTGCCACATTTTTCAAGAGATTCTGGCGAAACACAGCCACTACTCGGGTCAAGCTCATATCCTGAAAGCCGCCCTGCGCGGAGGTGATAACGGTGGTCGTCATGGTACCTTCACTGGCCTGCCAATTGACGAGGGATCCATCCGCCGGCGCCCTGATGTCAGCCCGCTCCAGCTCGAGTTCTGCCGTGCGCAGCTGGGCTTCTGTTGCATCAAGCGAGTGCCTGGCGCCTGCCAGTGCAAACTCTGCACTTGTCTTTGAAGCGGCAGCAACAGCCACGGAGGCCTGTGCTGACTCATAGGAGTAGCGGTCGACGTCGTACGTCAGCTTGGAGACAGCGCTCGCATCGTCGGCGCGTATACCTGTAGTGACATCGAATGTCGCCTTGGCAGCCGTCATGGATGCATTGGCCTGCTCCACCCTGGAGGCAGCGGTCGCTACCGCGGCCTCGAGCGCCTCTATGTTCTGCCTGCCTTCCGCAAGCTGGGCATTCCGTTGGTCAACCGCAAGCTGGAAGGGGGTTTTTTCCACTTCAAACAGCACATCTCCCTTCTTTACCTGCTGATCCCGTTCAACATGGATCTTCGTGATCACCTCCTTGGTGTTCTGACTGGCGAGGATTGGCACCACGGGCCGGTAAACGGTCATCTTTTGCGTGATCGGTGCCGAAAACTTCCATCCTATGATGATGGCGCCCATCACCAGGACCCCGATCACCGCCGCTACCGCAACGGACACGGGGTTCACTTTGAGTCCTATGACCTTGAATGCGGCATATACGCAGCCCAGGTAACACAGGGTGATGATCATAATCATATTCCGTCACCTCCAGGGCCTGAATTTACTGTGGTCATTTCGCGTCTCATGAATTTGCCTGCTCGCACGGTCACACGGGCAAGTAATACATCCAGCCCTTGATACGCACAGTTATCTTGCTGATGATATGGAACGGCTTGGCAAACCCGGTATAGATGGCAACCGTACCGTCGGCCCCCATCGGAAGTGTCCTCGCCAACTCTTCGTCATCGAGGTAAATGCGCACCGCGAGGAAGCCCTTCGAGCCGATGGTCGCAGCCACCGGCACCTGATCAGTTGCCTTAAACTCACCTTCGCCCGTGTAATTGATAACGGAGTCCACCTTGCCCGGGAAGACCTTGCCCGGCTGGCGCCTGAACGCAACCTCGACGCTGTCACCCGCGGCGACATTCTTGAGGAGATTCTGTGGAAAAATGGCAATAATTGCATTGTCAGACAGGTCCATGATGGTACCGCTGGCGGTGAACTGCCACCTCGCCACGGGGGTCCCCTCGCGGATCTGAAAATTGACGACACGGCCGTCGACCCGCGACCGGTAAGTCGTTTGAGACAACTTGAACTGCGCAGTGTCCAGACTGGACTGGGCTGCCTCCACTGCATATCTGGCCGCGGCGAGGGAAGCTTGCGCCTGTTGCTGGGAAGCTTTCGTGGCACTGGTGTTCGCTTGCGCAGCGAAGTATGAGGCCTCGGCCTGTGCCACTTTGAGCTTGGCGACCGCGCCGGCATAAGACCTTTTTAGTTTCTGCGCGGTGCCTCGCTTGGCATTGGCAACCTTGGTATCGGCTTCGGCCTGCTGTGCCGACGCCTTGGCAGCGGCAATCGATGCCTCAAGCTGCGACACCTTCGATTTGGCCGCCGCCAGTGAGGCAGCCGCCAGATCGACAGCGTACTGGTATCGCTCGCTAGAAATTTCGAACAGGGGCTCACCCTTGCTGACGAGCTGATTCGATTCCACATAAACTTTCGACACAAACTCCCGCACGTCGGGATTGATCCGTAAAACGACCCTTCTCAGCGTCATCTGCCCTGTCATCGGTGACGCAAGCTTCCATACCGAGACGATTCCTCCGAGCATGATCACCCCGACCAGGACCGCTACGGCGACCGAAACGGGATTGACCTTGATCTTGATAACCTTGAACGCAGCGAACACGCAGCCCAGGTAGAGCAGGGTCATCACGATGATCATTAGACGTCTCCGACCGGCGACGATTGGCGCTTCGCGCTGGTTGCCTCAAGCGCCTCGAGTCGCTGCCGCAGTTCCGCCAGGTCGTCGCCTGCTGAGGCAGCGCTGGCTGACTCCTTGTCGCGATTCAGGGAAACAGGCAGAAACGCCCATATAAAGGCAACGGGCCAGAAAATACCGGTGGCGAGACCAATCCAGCTCGCAGCATTAACGGCGTCCGGATAGGGATGGCCGCGCTTTACCGCAATTTTTCCGGGAAGGCTTCCCAGGAAAACGATCACCACGGCAATCAGGATAATGATAACAAAAATGACGACCAACGCCGCACCATCAAGCACACTCATAGCGTGTTCCTCTTCATTAATTAGCAGGGCCGTGATTTGTAAAACATTGTATGTAACCGGCAAAATGATTAATTGCCTTATCGCGCCAATCTGCAGATAAACGATGGCTTGCCTGTCAATATTGTCCTGCCGACCGTCACTCGCTTGCCTGCGGCGATCCCTCCGGCGGGTAGTCGAGCGTGTTGCGGGTCCTGTTGCGGTAATCAGCAGTGAAGGTGGGGAATGGCAGCTCCTGGGCAGAACACCAGGCACGTACCTGTGCCTCGGCCGCTTGCTGGCGCTCGGCATTGAGTCCGGCATCGTGAGCCTGGTAGACAGTACGTGACGGGAAAGCAAAACCGGTACCGGCATCCTTCACGACGTTCATCACCCGCAGCAAGATATCCTCCCGAATCGCACGAAATTCATCCCTGTCATTCGTATCGATGTTGACGCGGATCTCCACATTCAGCGAGAAATCACCGAAGCCCGCGAAACGCACCCGGGGCTCGTCATCGGGGACTCGAGGGTGGGCGAGCAGCATGTCACGCAGCGTGGCAAGCACAAATCGCAGCTGATCGTCCGTTGTCTCGTAACGCAGGCCCAGGATGGTTAACAGCAATATATGTCTGCGCCGGGCGTAGTTGACGATGTGCATTTTGGAAAAATCGGAGTTGGGTATCGTGGTCACAGAACTGTCGATGCCCCGGATCTGCGTCGAGCGAAAGCCGATCGACTCGACGATCCCCATGCGCTGCCAATCCAGGTTTGGATCCTCACCATAGCGGCACAAGTCACCGACACGCACGGGGCGGTCGATGAACAGGTTGAGGCCACCGATGAAGTTCTCAAACGTGGGCTGGGCAGCAAGTGCAATAGCGATACCGCCCACACCCAGACCCGCAATCATGCCGTACAATGGCACACCGAGTTGATTGCTGACGTAAATGATGATGGTAATAACGGTCACAATGCTGACGGTCCGGGCAAGCAGACGCAGTAGATGGGCGTTCAGGCTCTGGTCGGGTATTTTCGGTGAGGTGATCACCAGCTCGGCAACGGTCATCGAGCCTGTCCAGGCTATCCATGCCAGTGAAAAATACCAGATGGCCTCGGCCAGCCACGATACCCCCCCGGACACCCAGCCCGTCAGGGTAAGCTGCTGGTTCAGCAGATCGAGCACCAGCGGTGTCAACAGCAGGGTCAACGGGGTCACCAGGCGACGCAGATGGGCGCTGGCGGCGTCAGCGGGCAGCCTGCGCCGCGTAACACGATGAATGACCACAAGCACCGCGACGGTCAGGGTTAACACCAGCGCAAGAATGATCCATTTCCACACCGCCTGCTGATACACACTACGCTTCAGCCCGTCGGGGAACGCTTCGATAACATGCGCCGGAATCATCCAGCCGATTATGCTCAGATAGGGGCGCATCTCGGCGTAGTTTTTCAAGGGAACATCGCGCCGGTACGGCAGACTGAGAGTCTTTTCATAAAATTCCCGGGCGCGGACTACCGTCGATGAGTCGAACAGGAACTGCCCCGCGTGCGGGCCATCTGTCACCCGAACCAGGGTAATCTCGGTATGCGGAATCGTCCAGCTGACGGTTTTGTCGCCTGCTTTCTCGTCATCCCCGGTATCTGCGTAGACCGCGGCATCCGGGATCTCCGCCTCGGGCGGTAGCTCGATACGGGACAACACCTCGTACAGATAGACAACCGCATCGCGACCCAGCTCGAAGCGAGCCGCGGGTGGAATCCCGCTCAAGTCGAGCATACTCTCAAGCCTGATAACGGAGTCAGCCAGGCGATCATGATAGGTGTCACCCGGCGTCTGCAAGTACTCGTCCCTCACCAGTTGATAACCAGCATCTACCGTCGTCAGGAAACTGTTCAATGTCGCCCTGGGACTCGACAGGTTCACTGGTTCCAGCGGGTGCACGGCACCGGCCAGCGCCGCGATGGGTAAGCAAAGCGTTAGCGCTACCACACCGATCCTTAAGCGTATTGAAAATTGATTCGACATGTTTGATTTTCTCACAGCAGGCAACAGGCGAGCATCAAGCAGTAATACCATCGTAATATTGTAACAATCCGGTTATGTTACACTGGCATCTGATGGCAAGTAATCTGCTTATGCTGCATAGACTAACGATCTTGCATTATGACTACCAGTTATCACGGAAATTCGAAGCCGATCCCGCTGCACAGGGTTGCCATTGTGAGGCCTTTTGTGAGTCTGCTGGAGGATATTGGCGCCCCCGTCGAACGCGCATTTCGACAGGCCGGCCTGCCCTATTCCGCACTCGAGGATGTCAATAACTACCTCCCCTCGCACCGCTTCCTGGCATTTCTCGTCTACATGTCGCGTTCTGAAGGGGTCATGGATCTGGGTTTTCGTGTGGGGGAAAAGTTTGGGTCCAACGGCGCAGACCCCAGGATGTCAGCACTGTTACTCAGTGTGCCGACACTCTACCAGGGGCTCCTTAAAGCAAGCGAGCTGTCCAACCGGACTGTCAGCAACTGTCGGGTGGGGCTCCTGCAGCCGCCTGATTCCGGGCATGCCTATTTTTTTCATCGTCCGAGTTGCCGTGCCGACAACCCTGCGATTGACCAGATCGCCTGGTTTGGCCTGATGACATGTATAGGCATGATACGCGTATATACCGGCCCCCAATGGCATCCAACCGAGATCGGCTTGATGGCGGATCATCTCCCCTGCCGTTATATCCGCGAACAGCTTCCACACACACGCATGCGTATGTCTCAGAAGTTTTCCTACATTACCCTGGAAAACAGGCTGCTCGGCCTGCCGCCCTTGGCCGAACAAGGCACAATGCCGGTATCTGCAACACATGACTATCAGCCGGTGCAAAAAGGTCTTGACGACTCGCTCGAGCAAATCTTGCTGTCTTACATACAGGAAAGCAAAATGAGCATTGAATTCGCTGCCGAACTCTGCAATACAAGTAAACGCACACTGCAACGCAGACTCCAGGCAAAGGGCACCTGCTTTAACGAGCTACTGGCGCGCGTGCAATTCAGTGCCGCCAGCCGGATGCTGCAAGACCTCGGAATAACAGCAACTGATATTGCGAATCGATTGGGATACAGTGACGCGGCGCACTTCACACGAGCCTTCCGGCGGATAGCAGGTGTCACACCACAGGTCTATCGCCAGCAATACAAACAATAACCCGCATGCTCTGCATGCATGTCTTTTGCAGGATTTCCGCATCATCATTTACTGGTCAAGGCGGCATCCTCGCCGTGATAACGCCTCAATGCCTGACGAAACATAACCGCAGAACCACCCGCAAGCACACACACCGAGTGCCGCATCAGGTGCCTGGAACCTGAGCAATATCCACAGATACCTGATCTGCCAATTACCTGGCCGGGTAACGGCTGCGTCACTTTGGCGTGATATGGCCAGCAGCATTGTTAATGTTTTGTAATAATTTCATAACTTCACGTCATTCATGTGGTATTTGGGCGACCCCGATTAACGATCCAGCATCCTGCAGAGTAACCCTATGGCCCGCAGTTTATCCATTAATGCTATCTGTCGCTTGATCGATGCCCTGTTACCCGGTGGCTATCCGGTTATTGAAGTGGTAGCAGAATTACTGGGTGTCAGTACGCGCACCTTTCAGCGACGGCTGAACGAGGAAGATCTCAGCTATTCGGACCTTGTCGATCACTGCCGCCTCCAGTCCGCCTGCGATTCCCTCGAACATACACAAGACTCGATACATGGCATAGCCGCCATGCTGGGTTACCGCGACACCAGCAGCTTTACCCGTGCCTTCAAGCGCTGGACCGGCACAACACCACACAGCTATCGCAAGCAGTTGCAGTATCAGCAAATCAAGCTCTCGAACCAGAATGTTTTGAATGTCAGGACGATTCAGTAAATTGGCTGGTGATTCCTCAAACCCGGACGAATAGTGAATGGCAGGTAAGCGATTACCCCCTCAATCACTTGTGGTATGTAACTTTACCCAATCATTGCAATAAATCTTACTGTAGGAGCGGCGTCTCGCCGCGATTCGCGCCGGGGACGGCGCTCCTACATGTCTGAGCAAAACCTCACCAGTGGTGCATTCCGGAATCAACAAGGAATATTCATCTCGTCCTGTAAAACATGCAGCGAAACCTGCTTTCGGGCAGGTTTTTTATACAACTGCCGGGTTTATACAGAGTTGAATGGCGCTAAGTTAAGCAAAAAATACCGTCATCCCGGCGAAGGCCGGGATGACGGGATGTTGCGATATGTACTTTGTATGGCTTAAGTTAGTGCTGTTTTATACAGAGTTGATTTATTGCTGCTGATTACGGGCCTTGGTGAAACCCTCCGCTGCCTTTTTAGCCCACTTGTCCACTGCACCTTTCAGATTATCCAGGGTTATCTGATCGCCGGACACCGACTTACCCGTGGCAGCCTGCATGACCTCCGCCAGCGTTTGTCCGGTCACACTGTCGGTATAATACGACTCCATGTTGATATGTGCTTTCTTGCTGTCCTTGCCACTTGCTGCACGTAGTACAAAAACGGCCGGCATGTAATTGATGGGATTGCTGCCGAGGCCGCCTTCTGCAGCTATGCCGGTGATGGCGGCACGGTAGCGCGTTACGTCATCGCCTGCCGCGTCCACGACCTTCCATTTCTGGTTTTTGAACTCACGTGTCAGAGCGCCATGGAAATACTCAGTCACCTGGTTAAGGATCGTCGCGTCGGGACGCACACCGTCCTTGATTAGCCCGGGGCTCAGATGCACGGTCACGGGGTCAATGATGATGGCAGTATACTGTCCGAGCCTGGCCTCGGGATTCAACCAGTCTTTGCTATCCGGATAATCCGCGTCAGCCTTCAGCCGGGTATAATCCGGAAGAAACCCCGATTCCACATCAGCGGCCGCATACAGCATGGCCGGGCCGGCAAGAAACAGGGGTACGGTTAGTGTAATAAGTATTCTATTCAAGCATTTCATTGCACTTCTCCTTTGGTATGCGGGGTCAACAGTATTACTTAATTTAGTTTAAAGATAGTAGCCACGCCACGCCAATTCAGTGAATACGCCACCGCGAAAAGCCGGATCGATCGGTCATCCGGCTGATTAACCCCCTCTCCCACCGGAGGGTGTTGTAAATGCAACGCAGGGTGGGCACAGCGCACCCTGCGGTCTTATCCCCTCTCCCCAACCCTCTCCCGGAGGAGGGTGTTGTAAAGGCAATGTAGGGTGCGCTCTGCGCACCATTCGGGAAGCGTAACCCTTTGTTTGGAATGGTGCGCAGAGCTCACCCTACGGTAGTACGAACACCTTTTGCGACACCCTCCGGAGGGAGAGGGAGTAAGTGGGACAACAGTGAGAAGGAATACTTCTTTTACAACCGCGTTAACTTAATATCACTGACTGGCATTCAGGTCGGACAGCAAGCGGCGAAACTCGGGATTGTTGCGCAACAGTTCGCCTCCGGCCTCGATCAGACTGTCCACCTGCTCGTCTTCGAGGTGGAAGCTGGTGGGTATCTGGTTGAAATATTCAAGCCGCCCGGGATCCTGGATATCGTTGAAGTCAAGCAGGATGAAATAGGGCGTGACGGGGGTATCCGGGGTAGACATCTCCAGCGCCCAGCTGTTGATGTAATTACGCATCAGTTCGATGGTTGCCGCGTTGTAGCGATGCAGTTGCACATCGGTCATGGCGCCGACGGTCTCCTTGAGCGACGGGGTCTTGTTGCTCCGGTACATGTCGGTATCATCCTCGGTGGAGGCATCAACCGCAATCATCACGATGCGGCGTGGTGGCTGGCGTTGATGCTTCTCCATGAAGCTTCCTCCTCCGCCAGCGGATACCTCCGTGATTTCGTAGATGGCGCGCAGTCCCAGGTTGTCGGAGATGCCCCCGTCTACAAAGTGGGCATAGCGGTGTTTGTCCCGATCAAAATATTTTTCTACGCCATCAACGAGCATGCCTATCTGTTCGTCGCTCGCTGCTTCGGTTTGCGCCACCTTCAGCCAGGTGTACTCCTCGCCGCACTCCGGGTAATTTTCGACCACGATTGGTTTAAACAATACGGGTACGGCAGAGGACGCAGTCACCGCACGCGATACCGGGAATGATGACAGATCCGAACAGAGCAGATTGAAATATTCCTGGACGAAGCTAAAGCGCACCCCGTTGGCCAGGTCCGTGGCATTGATCAGGATCAGGGGTCCGTCCTTTTTATGCATGTCCGCAAACGTGGCCCCGTTGAAAATGTTTTGGTCATAATAGCCCACAGCCATTTCGGTACGGCTGGTGGAACCAAACCAGCGTAACGGATTCAAGACGCGCCAGATCAAGGCACCCTCGACATTTTGACGCAGGAACACCTCCTCGTATTCATCAAAGATCCCGTCGCCGTGCAGGCCGTAATAGGCCGACGTGAAACTACCCCCCGAAACCGAGCTGATGGTGTGGATTTCGTCCAGTAACCGGATGGTGCCCTGTCTGGAGACTACAGGGGTATCCCGCAGCTCCTTCAGGACGCCATATGACAGGGCGGCGGCCCGGGTCCCTCCCCCGGAGAATGCCAGCATCAGGGCATTCTCGCTGGTACGCCATTCCTTCATGAATGTTTCGACCGAATAGCCCCGGTCGTCGGCGGGTACCTGCATAGGCTTGTTAGCAATGACGCCGTAGGAGGCACAACCCGAGACCAGTAACACAACGATGCCCGTAGACAACCGCTGCAGCAGGGTCACTTTTGCCGACAGCCGATGAGCATGGCCCAGGGTACGTGTGGGCAAGGTGTTGCAAGTACGCATAGATGATGCTCCTTTGTCTGGGAGGTGCCAGACTGATTACCCGAGTAATTCAGGATGATAGCCGATTTCTGTGACCTGATCATGGTGCCTTCCAGTGTGACACCGAAAACCGGGTACCGTCTTATGGCACAGAGTGTAGCGCAGAAAAAACCGGATTTCACGGACCTGAACGAGGCCCTGACATGGGGCCGGCAACGATAGCTCTGTTTCGTGTACAGGGCGCCGAGGTGATCGCGGACGGTGCTGCGCAAGACATCGTTGAGGCGGCTGGTCACATTGATTTGCTATTTGCCAACCTGGCGGCCGACGCCGAATATGGAATCATGGCAATCGATACGGACGAAGTTGTCTGGCAAACAGCCTTTGCTGTAATGCTGCACCCTCTGCACCGGCTCTGTCGTACAGTACTGCCCCGGCATGGAGGCAATATCCTGGACCGGGTCTTATGAATGCTGATAAAAGGTCAGGTAAACTACTTCAACCTTGTATAAGGTCCCGGGACAAACACGAAATTCCGGGAAAGGAGCAGAAAGGGAAAAAACAATGAGCAAAGCTATCGCCAGCATCGTTCGTTATCTCGTCACGCTCGGTGCCGTCATCGTTGCCGGGATGGTCCTTGCCAGTATGTTCAGGGAGTACCTGTTCCACCCGTGGACCCGGGACGGTCATGTGCGCGCGCAGGTCATCAAGATTACCCCGCGGGTCGGTGGACCGATCGTCGATCTGCCCATCCACGATAACCAGGCGGTCAGCAGAGGCGACCTGCTCTTCAGGATCGATCCGCGTACCTATGAACTGGCCGTGGAACAGGCCGAGGCGAAGCTCAAGCAGGCCCGGGCATCTGAAATCGTCAAGCAGGACCAGGCCAGGCGCGCCAGGGACCTGAGCAGGAAAGACAAGGGTGCCATCTCGGAACAGTCCCTGGTCAGGAAGGAGAACGACCTGCTGGTTGCCAGGGCGGATGTCGAAGTGGCAGTGGCGAATCTGAATTCAGCCAAACTGGACCTGGAATTTACCGAGGTACGTGCACCGGTAGACGGCTATGTCACCAACCTGCTGCTGCGCTATGGCAGTCAAACCGTGGCCAACCAGCCGGCACTGGCCCTGATCGCGTATGGTGCAAAAACAGAATCCTTGCTTTCAAGCTGCTTCCCGATAGTAGTAATTGAGCATACCACCAAGCCGTTCACGACATTGAATGGGCTCATTGATTGA
>Ga0316189_10006338_pt1 | contig 11276 bp, 9 predicted proteins | sample LowCovwburrow_MG_FD_204930 | JGI IMG/M metagenome (GOLD analysis project Ga0316189, IMG submission 204930) | Coastal sediment microbial communities from Maine, United States - Lowes Cove worm burrow | ecosystem: Environmental > Aquatic > Marine > Coastal > Sediment | place: USA: Maine... | reverse complement strand
CAAAGGGGCGAGCGTCACTGCATCAAAAATTCAGTTGAACATAACGAGCCAAACTATAGCACAGTGATTTTCTCGGGTAAGTGATTTGTGTACGTTTTGCATGCCTTTAGACGCATTTCACAACATTGGTTATTAAGTTTAGACCCTGTTTGGTTCATTGAGCGCGGCATGGATAAGGATCAGCGCCTGCTGTTCCACATCGCCGTCTTCATCCAGCCAATGACAGGCCTGCTCGCTGCGCAACCAGGTCATCTGGCGCTTGGCCAGCTGGCGTGTCGCCGCCTGGCCGCGTTCGATCATCTCCTCCCGACTGCACTCGCCGCGCAGCCAGGACCAAACCTGGCGGTAACCCACCGAGCGCATCGACGGCATATCCGGCTGCAGATCGCCGCGCGCCACCAGGCGCTCCACCTCCCCGGTGAACCCGTTTTCGAGCATGGTCAGAAAACGCTGGTTGATACGCCGATGCAGATCAATGCGCGAAACCGGCGAGCGTACCAGCTTGATGGCCCGGTAGGGCATCGCCTGACCGGCTTCGGCCTGGAGCTCGCTCAGCGGCCTGCCGGTGGCCTCCCAGACCTCGAGCGCGCGCAGGATGCGCTGGGGGTCGTTGCGGTGGATTCGTTGTGCCGCCAGCGGGTCCACCCCGGCCAGACGCTCGTGCAGGGCCTGCAGACCCTCCGCCTGCAGGCCCTGTTCCAGGCGTGCGCGGATCGCCGGATCGGCCGGCGGCAGGTCGGACAGGCCGTACTGCAGGGCACGAAAGTACAGCATGGTTCCGCCAACCAGCAGCGGGATCCGGCCGGCAGCCGTGATCTCTGCCATCTCGCGCAGTGCATCCTCGCGGAATCTCGCCGCCGAATAACTCTCGGCCGGGTCACAGATATCGATCAGCCGGTGCGGCGCCAGCGCCAGTTCCCGTTCACTCGGCTTGGCCGTACCGATATCCATACCGCGGTAGACCATGGCCGAATCGACGCTGATCAGCTCCACCGGCAGATGCCGGCGCAAAGCAATGGCCAGGTCGGTCTTGCCCGAGGCGGTCGGACCCATCAGGAAGATGGCTGGGGGATTCACGGATCTCATCAGGGCATGCGGACAACCGCATCCAGGACGCAATTTCCAGGCTCAAGGGCCGGGGGCCGAGGGCCGAGGGCCGAGGAGCTGAAACTCCACGCCCCCGTGCATTTGCCGTGAACGCTGGGGCCGTGGTTTTGGGGCCGGCGCTCGTTCGCCGATATGCGCTCCGGTAGCTTGCCGCAAGTTAAACCGACGAATTCTGGTACGAGGTTCGAGGGTCTGCTCCAACGGCCCCCGGCCCCCGGCCCTCGGCCCCGGCGGCGCTGATCATGCTCCGTGTGTTCTGCCATCACAACACCTGATCAGGCCTTAACGTCCACGAAGAAACAACCTGTCCAGCGCCGCCATATCGAGCTGGGTCCAGGTCGGTCGTCCGTGGTTGCACTGGCCGCTGCGTTCGGTGCGCTCGATATCGCGCAGCAGGGCGTTCATCTCCTCCAGGCCGAGGCGACGATTGGCCCGCACCGAACCGTGGCAGGCCATGGTGCCCAACACTCCGTTGATCTGTTCGAGGATACGCCGACTACCGCCGTGAACCACCAGGTCGGCCAGAACGTCGCGTAGCAGGCGTTCGGCGTCGGCGCTGCGCAGCAGCGCGGGCAAGGCACGCACCACCAGGCTCTGATCCCCCAGACGATCGACTTCCATACCCAGTTCGGCAAAAACCTCCGCATGTTGCTCGACCAGATCGGCCTCACGCTGGCTGACCGCCACCGCGACCGGCACCAGCAGGGGCTGGCTCTTTATACCCTCGCCCTCCCTTGCCCGCTTGAATGCCTCGTAGGTGATCCGCTCATGCGCCGCATGCATATCGACCAGGACCAGGCCCTGCTGATTCTGCGCCAGCACGTATACGCCGTGCAGTTGAGCGATGGCAAAGCCCAGGGGGTTCTGGTCTGCAGACCGCTCGCTCGCCGCTGCGTACTCGGCAGCCGCCGCGGCGGACCCGCCGATTGACGGAGGCGGGGCCTGCCACTCATGGGTCGCACGGTAGGCCTCACGTCGTTCGCCCACACGCAGAGGCATGCTCGCCTGTTGCGGTCCCCAGCCTTCGGCCGAAGGCGCCGCCAAGGGGAGCGGCGCAGACGCCGCCGGCCCGCCCGGTGCAGCCGGCTGATCACTCACGGCCTCGCCGGCCGGCTCAGCCAGCACCTGATGCAGGGTGCGGAACAGAAAATCGTGCACCAGGCGACTCTCACGGAAACGCACCTCGTGCTTGGTCGGATGAACATTCACATCGACCAGCGCCGGCGAAAGTCCCAGAAACAGGACATAGGCCGGATGGCGACCGTGATAAAGCACGTCCTGGTAAGCCTGCCGCACCGCATGCGCCACCAGCTTGTCGCGCACCATGCGCTGATTGACATAAAAATGTTGCATGTCGGCCTGGCTGCGTGAAAATGCCGGCCGGCCGACCCAGCCGCTCAGGTTCAAACCCGCGGCCTCATGCTCGAAATACAAGGCCTGCTGCACGAATGCCGGACCCAGCAGATCAGAAAGGCGGCGCTCATGACTGGTCCGATCGCTCGCGCGGTTGGCGCAGAACACCTCGCGCCCGTTGTGGTTCAGGACAAAGGTCACGTCGTGGCGCACGAGTGCCAGACGTTTGACCACCTGTTCCAGGTGGCCAAACTCGGTTTTGTCCTTGCGCAGGAACTTGCGCCTTGCCGGGGTGTTGTAGAACAGATCACGCACCGTTACAACGGTGCCCCGGGACAGCGCGGCCGGGCGAATCTCGGCCCCGTCTGCGACCCGCTCCCAGGCCTGGTCCGCACCCTCGACGCGCGAGGCCAGGGTCAGACGCGAGACCGACGCGATTGCAGGCAGAGCCTCGCCGCGAAACCCCATGCTGGTGATGCGCTCCAGATCCTCCAGCGCCTGAAGTTTACTGGTGGCATGGCGTGACAGCGCCAGCGGGAGGTCATCCTTCTCGATCCCGGACCCGTCGTCCGTGATCCGGATCAGTTTGATACCGCCCTGCTCGACGTCGATCTGCACGCGCCGTGCGCCGGCATCCAGGCTGTTCTCAACCAGCTCTTTGACCACAGAGGCCGGCCGCTCAACAACCTCACCCGCGGCGATCTGGTTGACGAGTTGGGTGGGAAGCGCGTGTATTCGGGAAACCATCGGCGCATTCTGCCATCGCCTGACGCGAGGCGCAGCCCGCCCTGGGAATTGTGGAACGCAGAGGGCGCAAAGTTGCGCAGAGTTCGCAGAGATACTTTCTGCTGGTATGGGGTCTGGTAGGCCATGTAACCCAAGTCAAGGCAACGAGGGTTCGCCGACCACCAGGCGGAATCACGCCTTTGCCCCCTCTGCGGTTCTCTGCGTTCCAACCCGACCGAAACCAAAAATCCCCGCGCTTATGCGGAGATTTCAGGTGTCTGGGATCACAAGGACCTGGCCGATCCGGATATGGTTGTCACTGCGAATCCGGTTTTCACGCCGCAGTGTGGCAAGACTCACGCTGTAACGATCTGCGATCTCCGACAGGGTGTCGCCGCGGGCGATGACGTGCTTGGTGGTCTTGGCCTGAAGCTCGGCCAACAGGGTCCCGGGAGGCGGCGCCTCGTTAAAGAACTTTTTCACCCCCGACATGATGGCCTTGGCCATCCGCTCCTGGTGTTTGGGATCACGCAGGTTGCGCTCCTCTTCGGGATTCGAGATGAATCCGGTCTCGACCAGGATGGAAGGGACATCCGGTGATTTGAGCACCATGAAGCCGGCCTGCTGCACGCGGCGACCATGGATCTTGCCGACACGCCCCAGTTCGCGATAAACCCGGGTTGCGGCGCTCAGGCTCGCGTGCCGGGTAGCCGACTGGGAGAGATCCAACAGGACCGAGGCAAGTACGCCGTCCTTGTCATCGAGGCTGACCCCACCCACGAGATCCGCCGAGTTCTCGCTCTCCGCCAGCCACCGGGCCGCCTCGCTGGACGCCCCGCGCTGCGACAATACATAGACGGAGGACCCGCGCACACGTTTGTCACGGAAGGCGTCGGCATGAATGGAGACAAACAGGTCAGCACGATGCTTACGGGCCAGGGCCATGCGCTTGCGCAATCCGACATAGTAGTCGCCGGTGCGGGTCAATTCGGCGCGCATTCCAGGCTGGGCATCGATCAGCCGTTTCAGCCGTCGCGCAATCTCCAGCGTCACCTGTTTCTCTTTGGTGCGGTGGCGTGATCCTGCAGCGCCAGGGTCATCGCCGCCATGACCTGCATCCACCGCCACGACCACATCACGCGCACGCTTGATGTCGCTGGCCGATTTGGCCACCCGCGGTTTGCGGGTGGCCTCAACCGGATACAGATCCACCACCAGTCTGTGCCCGTAACTCGAATTAGGTTTCAGCAGGAAGGTCTTGGGTCGTACCGCCTGCTTGAGGTCCAGCACCACGCGCAGGCTGCCATCCGGGCGCATGGCCCGACGCATACCGGCGAGATGCTTGTCCTGCATGGCCTTTGTCGAGAAACCATCGCCCAGGGTGGTATCGCTGAAATCGATCACCAGCCGATCCGGCCCGGCGAGCGAAAAGACCTTGTGCTCCGTCGGCTCGGTGGTATCGAAAACCAGGCGGGTGTGGTCCGGTGCTGTCCACAGGCGTACGCCGGCCACCTGAGAGGCAGGCAGTTGAGGCGCGACAAGCAGCAATGCGAAGAGGGCTAGTATCTTTCTCATGGGTTCAGAGGTCCCGTTTTCCCTGAGCCGATGAAAGAAACCTAGCACAGCAGAAACGGTTTTCCTAGATATTTCGGCCAGATATGCGGCTTTCCTACAAAGAGCTAGAGGTTGCTGCCCAGCCCGGAAACGACCTTCTCCCCGACCGGCGTACAGGCATCCAGCTCCACTTCACGCCCCTGCCCGCAGTGGCGAATGCGTACCCGCAAGTCGGGTGGCGGCAGCCAGCCCTCACCGCGTTCGGCCCATTCGATGAGCAACGTGGCGTTCTCGCTGAGCATCTCCCGCAGGCCGAGATACTCGAGCTCCCCGGGATCCGCGACCCGGTAAAGATCCAGATGATAGACCTTGCGCCCGTCGATTTCGTAGGGTTCGATCAGGGTGTAGGTGGGGCTTTTTACCGCCCCCCGGTGCCCCAGACCACGCAGAAAGCCACGCGCCAGGGTGGTCTTGCCGGCACCCAGGTCGCCCTCGAGGAAGATCAGCGTCGGCCCCTCGCAGGCCCTGGCCACTAGGGCACCCAGGGTTTCCTGCTCACCCTCGCTCTTCAATTTCAGCACCTGCGTGCTCACCCGGGATTCACCAGGCTGCGCAAATGCGCGATGACATCGCTGGCGATCAGGCCGCGCTCACCACCTGCTGCAGCGGCCGCATCGGCCGCCGCGGCATGCAGACAGACACCACATTCACTCGCATCGCGCAGGTCCATGCCCTGCGCCAACAGCCCGGCAATCACGCCGGTGAGGACGTCGCCCATGCCGCCACTGGCCATGCCGGGATTGCCATCGGTGCACACCGCCGGCGGCGCATTGCCGTCACTGCTAACAATGCTGCCCGCCCCCTTGAGCACCACACTGCCGCCGTAACGCTCTCGCATGCGCTCTGCCGACTGCGGCCTGTTTGCGTTCAGTTCCGCAATGCAGAGCCCCAAAAGGGCCGCGGCCTCGCCCGGGTGCGGCGTGAGAACCCAGTCATCGCGCCGGATCGGCTCCGTCGCCAGCAGGCGCAGGGCATCGGCATCCACCACCAGCGGGCGCTTGGCGGCGAATGCGGCTGCCCACAGGCCCAGCGCCCATTCATCCCGGCCGAGACCGGGGCCGATCGCGATCACGCTGGCCTGGCGAAGCATCGGCCGCAGTGCGGCGGGATCATCGATGCCGCGGACCATGATCTCCGGGCGTGCCGCGAGCAATGCCGCCACATGTCCTGGACGCGTCGCCACACTGACCAGACCGCTACCGACCCGCAGCGCCGCCTCGGCTGCCATGCGCGCCGCACCACCAAAGCCATGATTGCCGCCGATGACCAGCACATGGCCAAAGTGTCCCTTGTGTGCGGTCCGCAACCTCGGCGCCAGCAGGCCCGCCTGTTTGGACCAGTCGATACGCCGCGCCGACAATATGCTGCTGGCATACACTGCCGCCGGCACCTCCAGTCCCCGGAATACCACCTCGCCGACATACGCGGGACCGTCGCCGGTGAACAGGCCCAGCTTGAGCCCGATAAAACTGATAGTGACAGAGGCGCGAACCGCGCCGCCCAGGACGGCGCCGCTGTCCGAATGCAGTCCCGAGGGTATGTCGACAGCAAGACATGGCGCACGGTGCGCATTGGCAGCCGTGATCGCCGTGGCCCATGGCCCGCTGACCTCGCGTTCCAGCCCGGTGCCGAGCAGCGCATCGACGATGAGATCGGTTTTGGCCGCGATGCCCTCGTATGGCCGCCAGTCACCCCCCATTGCTTCCCAACGCCCGGCATTGATCGCAGCATCCCCCTGCAGACGCCCGGGATCTCCCAGCTGCAGGACCTCGACGTCCAGCCCGGCCTCGCGCGCAAGCCGGGCCACCACAAAGCCATCACCGCCGTTGTTACCAGTGCCGACAAGCACGCTCAAATGCCGCGCGTCCGGCCAGCGCCGGCGGATCAGGTCGAAAACCGCCTGCCCGGCCCGCTCCATGAGGGTCAGGCCCGGGATACCGAAGTGCTCGATCGCCAGGCGATCGAAACCCCGCACCTGCTCCGCGGTGTAAAGGGCGCGCGGCAACTCTTCGGAATCAGGCAGCGTTCGCAAGGTCATTGGAATCCAAACGGGTTATCTTTGTGAGTACGATGGGAACCCAGCGCGACATAGATTTCAAGCGCCTCGCCCTGCAGATCAGGGATTGGGGCAAGACCCTGGGATTCCAGCAGGTCGGCATTGCAGACACCGATCTCGCCGAGGCAGAAAAACACCTGGCACGCTGGCTGGCACTGGGTCGCCAGGGTGAAATGGAATTCATGCAGCGGCACGGCAGCAAACGCACCCGGCCGGCCGAACTGGTCGCAGGTACCCGGCGGGTCATCACGGTACGCATGGACTATCTGCCCGAGGAACCTGACCCACGCGCCATTCTGGAAGACCCGGCCCGGGCCTTCGTCTCGCGCTATGCACTGGGTCGGGACTACCACAAGCTGATGCGAAACCGTCTGCAGAAGCTGGCAAATCGGATCGAGGGCGAGGTCGGTCCCTTCGGCTATCGTGCCTTCGTGGACTCGGCACCGGTGATGGAAAAGGCACTCGCGCAAAAGGCCGGATTGGGCTGGATCGGCAAGCATTCCAATCTGCTGAACCGTTCGGCGGGCTCCTGGTTTTTTCTCGGCGAATTGTATACGGATCTGCCGTTGCCGATCGACCCTCCGGTGGAAGAGCACTGTGGTGACTGCGAGGCCTGCATCGATTGCTGTCCGACCAGGGCCATCGTCGCTCCCTACCAGGTGGATGCACGACGCTGTATCTCGTATCTCACCATCGAGCTGAAAGGCGCCATACCCGAGCCATTGCGTCCGCTGCTGGGCAACCGCATCTATGGCTGTGATGACTGCCAGCAGGTGTGCCCATGGAATCGTTTTGCCACACCGACCCCGGAGCTGGACTTCATGCCCCGGCAGGGGCTGGACAAGGCGACACTGCTCGAGTTGTTCGGCTGGTCAGAAGGCGAGTTCCTGTCACGCACCCAGGGCTCCGCGATCCGGCGGATCGGCTACACGCGCTGGCTACGCAATATCGCGGTCGCGCTTGGGAACGCCGATACCGACCCGCTCATCACGGATGCGCTGAAAGACAGAAGCGATCATCCGGACCCCGTGGTCCGCGAGCACGTGAACTGGGCGTTGGGCCAACATCGAACCGCCTGAGCAAGGAGTTCAAATTGTCTCGGGCTTGGCGGTAAGGCCGGCGGCAGCCGACAGCAGGCCGTCACGGTCACGCAGATAGATGGTCCGCCGATTTATCTCGATCAGGCCCATGTCCTTCAGCCGGTGCAGCTCGCGTGAGAAGGTCTCCGCCGAGATATTCAGGGTGCTGGCGACTACTGCCTTGGGTGCGGGCAACTGGATCTCGACATGCGGGGGCGGCGAGGCCTCCGCCTCGCGCAGGAGATAATTCACGGTGCGCTGCAGGGCATTCTGCAGGCAACAGGTCTCGAGGTCGTGGATCAGCTGGCTCATGATCATGCTCATGCTGCGCAGCATGGAGAACGTGAATTTCGGATTGCTGCTCAGCGCCTTGGTAATGGTCTCACGCGGAAAATAGCCGAGTCTGACCGGCGACAGGCTCTCGACGAAGACCGGGCTGGGGATGGCATTGAACATGATCGCCTCACCGAAGGTGTCGCCCGGCCGCAGAATCCGCAGCACGCGCTCATCACCGCTACATGACAGCATGTAGAGCTTGAGGCTGCCCTCGAACACCGTGTAGAGGCCTTCCAGGTGATCGCCACGCCCCAGGATCCGGGTCGCCCGGCGTTTTTCGACCGTCCAACCGCCACGGGCGATCGACTCCAGGGCACTGGGATCGATATCACTGAACAGCGTCTGCCCGACCAGTTGATCGGGGTCGACTGGAATACCTGTTGGCTGCATCGTTCCCCCGGTGAACAAGTGGCGCCGGTTCTGACCACCGACCCGCCGTCAAAGCGGGGGCCATTCTGGAGTGCACCAAGGCACGCCGCCTTGATCCAAGTTTAGATCGCACGCCAAAAAAGTTGACGCAGATCAACTCCCAAAGGTATCCGCACCAGCTTGGCGCTCGAGATTCCCTTTCTTGAGCTGCCTCAAGGTTTAACCACACCCCAAATAGGTAATTTGTGCCTTCACTGGCCGGGGAGAAGGGAGTGGTCTGCGTCCCCGACCGATGCTTAAACAAAAATCGTCAGGTGTGACTGCCTGAACCCTGAAAAACCTTGGAGGAATCCACGATGAGCCATGCGAAAAGCTTCGCAAGCCATAGCCTGATACGCCATCTGCTGGCGTTCGGACTGATGCTTGCCGTAAGCACGGTCTTCGCCGCCCGCCCGGCAGGCGAGATAGGAAAAGACTGGGGCGACCCGGCCGGAGAGGAATGTGTCGAGTGTCACTGGACCGAAAACCCGGGCCTGACCCAGGAGTGGAATCACAGCCAGCACGGCCAGTCCGGCGTCAACTGCCTCGACTGCCACAAGGCGGAGAAAGGCGACAAAGACGCCTTCATGCACAAGAAGCAGCTGATCTCGATCATCGTGTCACCGAAGGACTGCTCGCGCTGTCACGAGCAGGAATTCGAGGAGATGGACGGCTCGCACCACTCCAAGGGTGCACAGATCCTGGCCTCGCTCGACAACCTGCTCGGTGAAGTGGTCGGCGGTCCGGCCGCGGTGAACGCCGGCTGCCGCCAGTGCCATGGCGGCATAGTCGAGGTCGGCAAAGACGGCAAGCCGACGTTGGAGACCTGGCCGAATACCGGCATCGGTCGTATCAACCCGGACGGCTCGGCCGGTTCCTGTACCGCCTGTCACGGCCGTCACCGATTCTCGAAGGCCCAGGCGCGCACGCCTGACACCTGCGGCAAGTGCCACGTCGGTCCTGACCACCCGCAGATCGAGGTCTACAACGAATCGAAGCACGGCATCATCTACCGCGCCAAGGTCGACGAGATGAACCTCGAGTCGGACAAGTGGGTCGCCGGTGTCGACTACTCGGCCGCGCCGACCTGTGCCACCTGCCACATGAGCCGTGGCGGCGACCAGCCGAAGACCCACAACGTGGGCGAGCGTATCTCCTGGACCCTGCGTCCGCCGATCTCGCAGAAGATCAACCTGGTCAAGCTCGAGAACGGTAACGAGTTCGATGTCAAGGAAGGCGGCGATATCCCAAAGGTCGGTGACGAGGCCAAGGGTTCGAAGGTGATCGAGGTGCTGACCTGGAAGGACCGTCGCGAGAAGATGCAGGAGGTCTGCGCGGCCTGTCACAGCGAAGGTGTGATCGTTGGCCACTACAAGCAGTTCGACGACGTGGTGGATCTCTACAACGAGAAATTCGCCAAGCCGATCGCGGCCATCATGGGTGAGCTGAAGAAGGGCGGCTATATTACGCCGGCGCCGTTCGACGACAAGATCGAGTGGACCTGGTGGGAGATCTGGCACCACGAGGGTCGGCGTGCACGTCACGGTGCCTCGATGAGTGGTCCGGACTACACCTGGTGGCACGGTATCTATGACGTCGCCAAGCACACTTACATGAAGTGGATTCCGGAGTTGAAGGAAGTCGCGATGAAGAAGGACGGCAACGAGGAGTTCGCCACTGCCATGCTCGACAAGTACTTCAAGCCGATCGAGGGACACTCGTGGTACTTCGAGGGCATGAGCAAGGACCAGATCGACAAGGTCCGCAAAGGCTTTGAGGAGCGCTACGGCAAGGGCGCCCTCAAGTAACCATCACTAGTGAAGTGGCGTGTCCGGGAGACCGGGCACGCCTTTTTTTGTGGAGAATGAAAGATGCGAAGACTGATCGTCTTGCTGATTTGCCTGCTCGCCATCAGCCTGAGCTGGGGCAATATCGCCCTCGCCCAGACCGAGGCCGCCATCGCCCAGGGCCAGGAAAAAGCGGCTGCCGGTGACATCAAGGGCGCACTCGAGGTGTACCTGGAAATGACCAGAAGCCACCCCGATTCTTACGAGGCACATGCCCTGCTAGGCGGCATGCAACTGCTCGACCAACACTATTCCGACGCCGTGAAAAGTTTCCAGCGTGCGGTCTCGCTGGGCGATGCGGGCGCCCGTTCCTTCGTCGGCATGGGTATGGCCTATCTGCACATGGGGCAGTACGGACCGGCACGCGCCGCGTTCGTCGAGGCCAAGTCGCGCGGCGTATCGGCCGACAGTGACGTGGACCAGATCATTGCCTGGATCGACGAGCGCGAGACCGGCGCAACCGAATTTCAACACTGATCCCGACGCGGGCGGTCGTCGATCGATCGCCCGCTCTCAACCGATCGGCACCTTCTCCCGAACCGGCTTTCTCAGCCCCCCCTCACCTATCGTGCTGCCAGAAAGTGCTCGCGGTAATAGCGCAGCTCCGCGATGGAGTCGCGGATGTCATCCAGGGCAAGATGTGATGAATCCTTGTTGAAGCCCTTGTACACCTCGGGTGCCCAACGCCGGGCCAGTTCTTTCAGACTGGAGACATCGAGATTGCGATAGTGAAAAAAGTCTTCCAGCGTC
>Ga0316189_10006336_pt1 | contig 11277 bp, 6 predicted proteins | sample LowCovwburrow_MG_FD_204930 | JGI IMG/M metagenome (GOLD analysis project Ga0316189, IMG submission 204930) | Coastal sediment microbial communities from Maine, United States - Lowes Cove worm burrow | ecosystem: Environmental > Aquatic > Marine > Coastal > Sediment | place: USA: Maine... | reverse complement strand
CCTAAGGCAGGCACTATTCTAAGTCATGGTCCCACGCTGAACACCAGTTATTTTTTCAATCAAAATTTTGAGCGAACCGATAATACGAGTTATCTAGTTTACGCTTTCGCTTTTCGGAACCGGAGTAACTTGGATTTTTTCATATCTGATGATTATGTAGAGTTATTGTCGCCATTTGACCCAACAAGGTTGGGCAATGAGGAGCTGGATGCAGGAACCAAACACAACTGGAATGCCTTTGGGTGGATGTACGAATCAAAACCCCAAAGCCTCTTTACATATACCTTCGATGCCCGTTTTGGTGGCTATTACGAAGATGGTATTCGAACAAGTCTTACGACTGAATTAGGTTATCGGTTTCAGCCTTATGTGAGCTTAAGTACAAATTTGAATTACAACCGTATAAAATTACCGGCGCCTTGGAATACAAATCAATTTTGGCTTATAGGTTCCGAGGTTGATATTACGTTCACTAATAAGTTGTTTTTTGCCACACTTTTTCAGTATAATGAACAATCCAAAAACTTCAATTTGAATTCGAGGTTTCAATGGCGTTATAAGCCAGCTTCTGACTTGTTTATTGTCTATACCAATAATCACCTTATATCTCCTTATTCGGGAAGAACATGGTCACTCACCTTGAAAATAAATTATTGGTTTAACCCATAGAAGAACAGTTTATATTTTATCTACCACAATTTTTCTGGTGCATTCCTGTTTTTTAGTAGCATTTTAGTATTTTTAAAGGATTCTAGGGTTATTCTAAAATTTAAATACTATTACATGTTTTTCAACCAAAAAGGGAGCTTACGGTTTTTAATATCAATCTGTTTCATTCTTATTTCAGTTTCTTCAGTCACTGCACAGGAAGATATTCTAAAAGAACTGAATGCAATAGCAATCGTTGACCAAAAGGTTATGATGCCTATGCGTGATGGTATTCGATTGGCTACCGATATCTATAGACCAAAAACAACAGAGAAAGTTCCCATTATTTTCTCTAGAACGCCTTATAATTTCAATTCTTGGGGAGATGGGGAACAGCGCACAAGAACGGCTCAAAGAGCCTATGAGGCTGTGAAAAGGGGGTATGCCTACGTTGTTCAAAATGAACGAGGACGGTATTTTTCTGAGGGTGAATGGGATATTCTAGGCACACCCTTAACCGATGGTTACGACGCCTTTAGTTGGATGAAGGATCAAGTTTGGTCCAACGGTAAAATAGGAACATTGGGTTGTTCTTCAACGGCAGAGTGGCAAATGGCCGTGGCAGCACTAGACCATCCGTCACATGCAGCAATGGTTCCCCAAAGTTATGGCGCAGGAGTCGGCAGGGTTGGGGATTTTTTTGAGCAGGGCAATTGGTATCGCGGCGGCGTAGAACAATTGTTGTTCTTTTCTTGGTTGTATGGTGTTGAGCACGATAAGTTCAAACCACGAATCCCTGCAGGGGCTACCCAAGAAGATTTAATTCGAATTTCAAGATTTTATGATCTGGCACCAGAAAACCCGCGTGTTGATATGTCGGAAGCCTTAAAACATTTGCCGATAAAAGACATCCTTCAAAATATCAACGGAAAACGTGAGGTTTTCGATAAAATGGTCGTACGTAAGCCCAATGATGAAGATTGGTTTAAAGGAGGATTATACCATGATAATATGGACTTTGGTGTTCCCAGCTTTTGGTTTGCTTCTTGGTACGATGTATCCATAAGCCCAAACTTGGCTTTGTTCAACCATGTACGGAAAAATGCTAAAGATCCTGAAGTACGTGAGAATCAATATTTGGTCATTGCACCAGTATTACACTGTTCTTATACCAGAGCTACCGAAAACACAATAGTGGGTGAACGCAGTGTAGGTGATGCTAGATTAAACTATGATGCACAGATATATTCGTGGTTTGATTTTTGGTTAAAGGGAGAACAAAACGATTTTAAAGAGAATACGCCAAGAGTACAATACTATACGATGGGTAGCAACAAATGGCAATCTTCAGAATCATGGCCGCCAAGTAATGCAAAAATGGAAACATTTTTCTTGCAAAGTGGCGGGGAAGCCAATAGTCTTTTTGGTGATGGAAAATTAATTAGCAAGAAACCTGGGGAACAGGATAATGCCGATGCTTTTACGTATGACCCGATGAATCCTGTTACTTCTTATGGTGGCAATGTTTGTTGTACGGGTAATGCTGTAAAAGGCGGTTCTTTTGATCAGCAGGTTATGGAGACCAGAAATGATATTTTGGTATATACTACCGATCCCTTGAAAGAAGGGGTCGAAGTCACTGGTTCCATTGAGACCATGTTGTATGTTTCTTCAGACGCCAAGGATACCGATTTTACAGTGAAACTCATCGACGTTTACCCTGATGGGAGTGCTTATAACCTTGATGAAACCATACAACGAGTACGATTTAGGGAGGGTTATGACAAGGAATTATTTATGGAAAAGGGCGTAGTTTACAAGGTAGATTTAACGCCTATGTCAACCAGTAACTATTTTAAGGAAGGGCATAGGATCCGAATAGAGATTTCAAGTAGTAATTTTCCAAGATTTGCACGAAACATGAATACCGGAGGCAATAATTTTGATGAAAAAGAAGGTGTTGTAGCCCATAACAAGGTGCATCACTCCAATGAGTATCCGTCCCAAATAAGAATACCTATTATAAAAAAAAGATAGTAATCTCGATGCTACCTTATGGGGTTTTGAAATTAGAATAAAATCGAGGTTGCACTGAATATAAAGTAACATTTACAGTAAAAAACTAACAAATGTCATGTTATTCGAGATAATGTAATTCTAGATTTGTAACTACAACTTAAATCAATACTCTATGAAAATATACGACGATAAACACATTAAAAATGTAGTTCTTGTAGGGGCTCATAATTCTGGAAAAACGACCTTGGCCGAGACGATGCTTTTTGAAGCCGGATTAATCAATAGAAGAGGCACGGTTGAAAGCTTCAATACGGTTTCCGATTATCATGAAGTTGAACATGCGAGAGGAAATTCGGTTTTCGCAACTCCCATGCATACCGAATGGAGACAATACAAGATAAATATTATCGACACTCCTGGTCTTGATGATTTTATAGGAGAGATTATATCTTCAATTCGTGTGGCCGATACTATAGTTACAGTATTGAATGGTCAACATGGGGTAGAGGTAGGGACTGAGATAATTTGGAATTATATTGATAAATACCAAAAACCGACCATATTCGTAATCAATCAGATAGACCACCCAAATGCCAAGTTTGAAGAGAGTTACAATAGCATTAAAAGCTTGGTAGGAAATAATGTGGTCAAGATACAATATCCAATAGTGGTAGATGGTGCCCAATGCATTATTGATGTGTTGAAAATGAAAATGTACAAATTTGGTCCAAATGGCGGTAAACCCGAAAAATTTCCAATACCTGATGATCAAAAGGAATTGGCTGATCATTTGCACAATGAACTTGTAGAGAAAGCTGCCGAAAATGATGAGGAGTTAATGGAATTGTTTTTTGATAAAGGAACATTGAATGAAGATGAAATGCGCCAAGGACTAAAAGCAGGTATGCTCAACCATGAGGTTTTCCCTGTTTTCTGTACCTCTGGACTCAATGATATGGGCAGTGGTCGTCTTATGGGATTCATTGATAATGTTGCGCCATCATTCGCCGATTTAAAACCGGAACAAAGTGTCGAGGGTAAAACCATAGAACCCAAAAAAGAAGCCCCTACAGCGCTGTTTGTTTTCAAGACAATACATCAACCCAATCTGGGGCAGATTACCTTTTTTAAAGTAAAATCTGGTGAAGTCAAACAAAATGATAAGTTGGAAAATTCTAGAAATGGCGAAACTGAGATTTTGAACCAGCTTTTTATCATGGATGGTAAAAAACGCGAACCAGTTACAAAATTGACCGTTGGCGATATAGGTGCAACCTTAAAGTTGAAATATACAGAGACCAATGATACTTTACATAAGATAGGTAAGCCCATTACCATTAAACCTATTCAATTTCCCGAACCCAGAACAAGAAAATCAATTTCCGCAGTAAATAAAAAAGAAGAGGAGAAATTGAGTGATGCCTTGAAGAAAATACACAGTCAAGACCCAACCGTTGATATAACGTATTCCAAAGAACTAAAACAATTGATTTTAGGCTGTCAAGGCGAATTGCATTTAGCAACTGTTGATTGGGCTTTAAAGAATATATATGGCATAGAAGCTAAGTTTGAAAAGCCTAGAATAGCTTATAGGGAAACAATTCAGCGTTCTTCGAATTCAAGCTACAGACACAAAAAGCAATCGGGCGGTGCCGGACAATTTGCTCAAGTACATATGAAAATAGAACCTTGGTACGAGGGCATGCCAGAACCTGAGGGTTTCAATCTAAGGGGAAAAGAAGAAATAGACCTTCCTTGGGGCGGTAAACTTGTTTTTTATAATTGTATTGTGGGAGGTGTTATAGACGCTCGATATTTGCCATCGGTTATGAAGGGGATATTAGAGGTGATGGAAGAAGGACCCTTGACTGGCTCTTATGTTCGAGATGTAAGGGTAATGGTCTATGACGGCAAAATGCATTCGGTGGATTCCAATGATATTTCCTTTAAAATTGCCGGTGCACATGCTTTTAAGGAAGCTTTCTTGAATGCAAAACCCAATTTAATGGAACCCGTTCAGGAACTCACCGTCAATGTGCCAGAGGAGATGGTAGGCAATGTTATGACCGATTTACAATCCCGAAGATCCATAATCCAAGGAATAGACACCAATGGTCATTTCCAAATACTTAAGTGTATGGTACCTGCAGCCGAACTTTATGGCTATTCTACCAATTTAAGGTCTATGACACAAGGCCGGGCTACTTTTAAATCTGTTTTCTCATCCTTTCAATCCGTTCCATCAAATGTTCAGAAAGGTTTGATAAAGCAAGAGGCTTAAAAGCAAATTGCTAACCAACCTAAGTAAAGAGGGCGCACTTTTAATAAGTATGCCCTCTTTCAATATATTACTTACTTAAGTTGCTAGTATTCTTTGTCAAGTTCTTCAAGTAGTTTTTGATATGTTTCAATGTTGGTATATAATTTACCTCCCAGGTTAATGATAGGGTTTTGCAATGAATCGACAGGGATACTATGGGCCCCAAAGGAACGCTGTAATTGGCTGGTGATGTTCTCGTGTTCCGAAAGCAAATATGAAATATACTTATATTTCCCTTTTGCCAAGGATGGAATAATGCTATCACAGCTAGTGCAATTATGGGGGATATACAAGGTTATTTGTTTCTTAGGATTGATTTTTATCTTTTCAAATGGTTTTTTCAAGGCCCTTTTAGATAGACTATCATTTTGAAAAATAGTATAGGTATACGATGGCCTTTTTCCTCTTATCAGCATAATAGTCTTTAGGTGGACTTTTGAGGCGGCCGGTACCCTGATCAATCGCGGTTTTGCTTTGCTTTGCCGAAAATTAGTGCCAGAAATTGTAACCTTTACATCATAATCAGCGGTACTCCCATTAATTGCGAAAAATGCCAGTCTGTTGGGTATATCTTCAACAACTACTTTAATGGGAGATGTTTGTGCAGTGATCTGCAAAACAAAAAATAACATAAGCATATAGAAAAGTTTTACCCCAAGCATAATCAGGTAAATTTTAAAATAAAATATCCATGTAGAATAACAAAAACAGCTTATAAGTACATTGATTAATTATTATTAAAAAATACAATGCCAAATGTAATCCACTTCGACCTTTTTCTTGAATGCCCTGAAATCCTAATTTTACAATAAATTGTACCAAGCATTAGACAAATTGCAAAAGGGCAATGAATTGCACTTTAAAACCTTTTGGCTATTTATGGCTTAGCTTTGACACCACCCGTTTTGGACTTGATGCCACCCGTTTTGGACTTGATGCCCCCAGTTTTGGACTTGATGCCCCCAGTTTTGGACTTGATACCCCCAGTTTTGGACTTGATGCCCCCAGTTTTGGACTTGATGCCCCCAGTTTTGGATTTAATGCCCCCAGTTTTGGATTTGATGCCACCAGTTTTGGATTTGATGCCCCCAGTTTTGGATTTGAGCTTGCTGTCTGATTTTGTTTCTTCACTCATGAGAATATTTTTTACGGTAACTATATTTACTATATTAGTCAAAATATCCTAATAAACCTAGAAATAAACTAAAGAAAGGTGTCACGCCAAAGCCAACTCATTTTGTCTGATGAAGCTAAAACCATAGGAAGCAATCTAGCCCTATCGGTAATGGAAGGTGATGATAAATCAGGTGTAATAGTTTGATGACAATAGGGGAAATGTAATGAGATATTGAACTAAAAAGCTTAGGATTATAATTACCAAGATGTGCTTTTTGAAATCACATAGTTTTATAGCTTCGAAATATTGAAATACTATTGGGTAAAAATGCCTTTAACATATATGTAATGCCTATAAATCCTTTAGCTTTAATTATTATTTAATTGTATATATTTAATCAATGACAAAAACAACTCATCTTTCAGCTATACTCTTTTCCGATATCGAAGGATATACATCAATGATGCAAAAAGATGAAAAAAGCACACTCCTTCTCTTGGATAGATACCAACAAACTTTGGCCAAGATGGTTAGTAAACACGGTGGTGAAATCGTAAAGAACTATGGAGATGGCAGCATATGTTTATTTTCAAGCGCGGCAGAATCCGTAAAATGCGCAATTGAAATTCAAAAATCGCTTAGACTATATCCAGAAGTGCCTCTTCGGATTGGCCTCAATCTAGGGGATGTACACCGTAAAGGTGACGATGTTTATGGTGATGCCATAAATGTTGCTTCCAGGTTGGAATCAATGGGCGTAGCTGGGAACATCCTATTATCCTACTCGATGTATGAAAAGGTTAAAACCCACCCGGAATTTGAATTTCAGTCCTTAGGTAATTTTAATTTCAAAAACGTGGATGGCTCTCTTGAGGTATTTGCTGTTGCCTATAAAGGATTTACTATTCCCCGACGAAAGGAACTAATTGGGAAGTTCAAGAAAAAAGATAGAAAAATAAGAAGGTTTTGGCCTGTAGGCTTAATTGTTATGGCAGTTGTCCTATATTTTGTTCAAAGAGAATATCAAAGCAATGCAGACCTAGCTAAAATTGAGGTTGGCAATCAAATAGCGGTATTGGAGTTTGAGAATAAGACGGGAGATCCCAAGTACGATATTGCCGGTGAAATGGCTGTTGATTGGATTCTTCATGGGATTACCCAATATAAGATTGGACAGGTAATTTCTCCAAAAATCATAAAAGATTACTCAAAAGCACTACAAAAAGCTTCTGTGGTTCCTAACTTATTGGATCCAGCTAATTCTGTCTTAACTGATTACTTGAATCCCTCGAAAATAATCAACGGGAAGTTTTATTTAAACAATAAACGACTTCGGTTTCTATGTTCCATTACTGATGGTAATAATACCAATATTGTTGATATTAATGCCAAAGCGCTTCCAGCAGTGGAATGTGATACCAGTTCGCCATTGGATTGTATAGAAGAATTAAAACAGCGTATTCTTACGTACCTAACAGAGGATGAACAAAGTCAAAATCTGCAGGAAACCCCACCCAAGTATGAAGCCTATCAATACTTATTGCAGGCAAAAATAGAACAATATAAAAATGATGAGGAACATTTAAGATTACTGGATATGGCCATAGCCATGGATAGTACATATTTTGAACCAAAGACGTATAAATTAGTGCATTATTATAATGCGGGTAATTACGCCGTTGCTGACTCATTGCTCCAGGAACTTCTAATAAGTACCAAGTCGAATGATCGACAAAGGAATTTATATAAATTTTACGAAGCTTTACTGCTTGGGAAAAATAAAAATGTACATAGGTATTATCAAAAAGAATATAATTATGCCCCTTTGGATATGGAAATCAATTCGAGCATGATGACAATCGCCCTTCAATTCACTAATAAACCTATGGAAGTGGATTCTATTTATCAGAAAATTGATATGAAAAAAATGGATCTTTTAGAATGCAATTATTGTGAAGATCGATATTATATAAAGGCTTTGGCTGATTTGGAATTTAAAAACTATAGGAAAGTCATTGATTTATTGAGCCAATTCAGTAATGTAGAGGGATTGGAAAAACTTAAAAAAATTCTTATTAGAGCCCATATTAAAAAAGGAAATTTTGCAAAAGCTGATAAAATTCTGAGGAATATTCAAGCAGACGCAAATCAATATGATTGGTTGGAAATATTCTTATATAATGCCAAGGACCTACTGGTTGAAGATAAGCTTAATAAGGCTGATAAATATTTGGATGAAATAATAGATGCTGTTGATCAAGCCCCGGATTCCATAGGGACTAAAAATAAAAAAATTAAAGCGGAAAGCTTATTTTTCAAAGGAGAATACCAGAGCGTTGAATCTTTATTTGAAGAAATTTTACAGGCACAACCAAAACTCATTGAACAAAAAGCAATGTTGGCTATCACTTATCAAAAAAATGGGAAAACTGATAAGGCACAACGGCAATTGGCCCAAATCGAAGGACTGCGTGGAAAATATCAATACGGAAGTGTTGACTATGCGCTCGCCCAATATTTCGCTGCTAATGAGGATGATGAGCGCGCAATTAATCATCTTACAAAGGCCGTTACGGCTGGTCGGTGGTATGATACGACCTCATTTCAAAATGACCCTTTGTTTAAATCATATATACAAAGGGACGATTTTAAAAAAGTAATGAATTTATCACATTAGATCGATCTTTTCAAGAATCAACCTTAAATGAAACGTTCCTAATATACGCTGAAAATAAATTGAAGATTTCTATCCATAAAGCACATTAAAAGGATGAGTAGACTAAAAAATGCCTTTGCCTTAGTTATCGGTACCGAGTATGACGATGGTTTAAATACCAATGGAGATGCTGAAGACGTCGCCAGAATTCTTAAGGATCAGACCATTTCAGGTTATCCACCCAAAAATGTGACGCTAGTTTCTGGTAAAAAGGCGGATAGGAAGGGCATTCTAAAGGCATTTGATGAGCTTATAAAAAGAACGGATGAAAGCTCATCGGTTTTCCTTTATTATTCTGGCCATGGTGGGGATTATACCTACGAAGAAACAAACCAACGTGTTTTTTATTTTTGCCCTTATGGCTTTGGAATGGAACCACAAATACCTATTGAGGAAGCTGAAAAAGTGTGGATAAAAGCTGATGAGATTAAAAAGAAAATCAGTAAGCTCAGATCAAAGCGGTTGATATTCTTTTTGGATTGTTGTCATTCAGCAGGACTCACAATGGGGGGGCTAAGTGTAAATAAACAATCAAATTCAACAACCCAAAAATTCAAAAAAGCCTCAGGTCTAGCTCAAAAAGTGGATAATGAACGAGGTATTTCCATAGTATCATCCTGTAATGAAGATCAGTTGTCTTATCAATTGGAAGACGATGAAAATAGTCTTTTTACAAAATGCCTATTGGAAGCGATTACTGGGATTCATTTAAAAAGTATTGAAGAGCCTTATATACGAATAATGGAAGTGTCCTCTTTTTTAATGCGCGAAGTTCCTAAACGATTGAAAGAATTTGGGGTGGACCAGAAGCCCTATGCGAATTTACAGATGTATGATAATTTTATACTGAGCTATGTACCTAAAAACGTTAGGACCAAACTTGGCTTAAAAGAACCTAGTGAAGCCCTAGAACCAATTAAAAAAGGACTGAAGGAAGTTAAAACCGCTTTCAGGGAAACCAAGGGGGCCAATAACCTTCTTTTGTTCATTCATGGGTTCTCCGGCGAAGCTGAAGATACTTTTGGCAGCATACCTGAAATGTTGATGAAAAATTCGAAGATGGATGGCTGGGATATGAAACCCTTTGGCTATTCTCAATATGTAACCCCGGAAATGGGAAAAGATGTTTGGGCAGGTATAGAGGATATAGATAGAATATCGGATTATCTTATCACTTCAGTAAAATATAAGTTTGATAACTATGATAGGATTGCCATAGTGGCCCATAGTCTTGGAGGTTTGATAGCGCAAAGAGCCATATTGAATTTTAAGGAAGAATATTGTAATAAGATATCGCATGTAATACTGTTGGCAACTCCAAGTAACGGGATTGAACCAGTTAAACTCTCTAAATTGTGGAATAATAAGTATCAACAAATGAGTAGTGAAGGAAAATTCTTCACTGCATTAAGACAAGATTGGAAGAATAAATTCAATGGGGAATATCCTTTCAATTTGAAAGTTGTAGCATCAACCGATGATGAATATGTTACTATTGATTCCTGTTATGCGCCCTTTGGTAAAGACCATCAGGTAACTATTGACGGAAAGCATTTATCCATGGTAAAGCCAGAAAGCGAAAACGATGACTGTTATGGTCTTATTCTGAATACACTTACGAATACAGAGTTTGCAAACGAGTACACGAACAATGAGGAAATAAATATTGCACTGGGCAAATATGATGCGGTTGTTAAGCAGTTAATGCCAAGAAAAGATGCCTTGGATAAAAATGGTTTGAAACGGCTAATTTTTGGTTTGGAAGGGCTGGATAGAAGGGAAGAAGCGCTTCAAATTTTGGATGAACATCCCAGCGCACAGGAGGATACCGACCTCATGGGAATCATTGGGGGTAGATATAAGCGTTCTTATTTAAAATTCCCTGCTGAAAGTGATGGGGATGCGGCTTTTGTTTATTATGAATTGGCATTAGAAAGGTCCGTTTCAAAAAAGAATTATGGACAAATCTATTATCATGCGATCAACCTTGCCTTTTTAAGTATCGTCATGAAAAGTGATACGAACAAAATGGCGGATTATGCCAGACAAGCACTTGATGCCACAGATAAATGTGAGGATGACCCTTGGAAAAATGCTACCGTAGCTGAAGCCAATATGTATCTGCGAAATTTTGATAAAGCCAAGGAATTCTATAAAAAAGCAGCTGAAAATGCTGGTATTCGGGAAAAAATATCAATGCATCTCAATGCATATGCGGGCTATACGGCCCTAGTGCAAACAGACAATCCTGAAGACGATTTTATTAAATTCCTAAAAGTCCATTTATTATCCTAATTTTTAAAGTCACTTAAATGCGCTCATTTACGCCGGAAGAGGTTCCTGATTTGGATTATAAAGAGGCTATTAAAAAGCCCATTCGCATAAAATGTGTTCAAATTCATGAGCCCTTTGTTGTTGAAACTATGGAGGGACTTATGAAAGGAAAAAAAGGCGACT
>Ga0316189_10006334_pt1 | contig 11280 bp, 7 predicted proteins | sample LowCovwburrow_MG_FD_204930 | JGI IMG/M metagenome (GOLD analysis project Ga0316189, IMG submission 204930) | Coastal sediment microbial communities from Maine, United States - Lowes Cove worm burrow | ecosystem: Environmental > Aquatic > Marine > Coastal > Sediment | place: USA: Maine... | reverse complement strand
GAAAAATTCCGATTAGGTCTTTCTATATCGCCACTGCCTTTTTCCAAGTCGCAAAAGCGCGCGGCCTGAAATATCGATAGTTTTCTGCTGACACTAAGTGACGCCTAAGGTTGAACAAATTGTACACGGCTGCATGGGCACTCAAAAACCGTTGTGCTTGCTCCATTGACTTAAATTTACGCATGCCCCACTCCCTCACTCTAGTCGGTCCGTGTGAAAGCTCCGACCTATTGTTAGAGCATTTTTTCATAATAAGTTAGACGCCTTCCACTAAACTCACCAATTTTAAATTGCTTGTACCCTAGCTTTTTGTATATGTGTTGTCCACGTAGGTTTGATTCAAATACATCAAGCCAAACTCTATTTCTTTTTAACGCTGTCATACAGTACTCTTCCACTTTATTAATGGCTGCTTGACCAATACCTTTACCTTTAGATGCGACAACAATTCGTCGAAACTCAACACTGCCTGTGCCGTCTAAAGCCAAGATAATAAAGCCCGAAAATGCACGACCGTTGTATATGGACAAATATAATGTGTGGTCTTTACTCATTTCGTCGAGATGCCTATCCGCTGAGTATGAAATGACATATTTAGACGCATCTTCTGCGGACTCCAACTCCACGAACTTCTGCACTTCATTTGGTTCCGATTCTCGTAACTCAACCATGGTGAATACCTTATTGCTCTAACACCTTGCTAATAGGCAACCGAAGCAACGCGAGGGCTGTCCTGTGGAGCCGCGATCTTTTGCGGCTGGATCGAAGTTGAGCAACTTGTTAGGTAGCAGCATCTGGAAACGGTGGGGCAAATTTTCGTGCTCAATTCTCAGGCCATTGGTCTAATAAAAGGGGTCAGATACCGTCTTGAAAATCAAGCGGTAGCCGCACTTAAATTCTCATCAAACGGCGTTCTGCTTTTCAGAACACCGTAAATAGTATGAACCAACTTTCTCATCGCCGCACCCACTATCAGCATTTTACACTTGCCTGCTTTTAGTAACCTCACCTTCATATTTACGATAATGGGGTTGTACTGCATGGCAACGATAGCTGGAAAGAACAATGACTTCCGAAGTTGAGAATGGCCCATCTTTGAAAGTCTCGCTTTGCCGTTGATCGAACTTCCAGGCTGGCGCTGTCTTGGTGTTAGCCCACAGAACGCAGCCATCTTCTTCGCACTACTGAAAGCATCTATGTTCGAAAAAACAGAGAGCAACGTGGCCGATGTTGCTGGCCCTACGCCCGGAATGCTTTCCAATAGTTCTCGCTGTTGCCGCAGACCAGGGAAGTTATCGATCTGATCGTCGATTGCTTGTTTGGTTTGTGCAATCCTCACTTTCAGGTCCGAAATGTGTCCTTGTATCTCGGGTACCAGGATGCTGTCCGAGACTGCAACGCGGTTCTCTTCCTGACGCAGCATGTCCTGCAAGGCCTCTAGGTGCTTGGCTAAGGCCTTGAGCTCACGTATTTCGCGTGCAGGTGGAACCCACTGGTCTGGGTTGAGTGCATCACAGAAACGCGCAATCATACAGGCGTCTTTCTTATCAGTCTTAGTCCGCGATAATTCGCTTTGCGCAAAGCCTTTCACCCTTGCACCGTTCACAACACTGACGTAACTGCCTTGATCGTGAAGGAATGTGGCCAGAAGATCTCCATAGACCCCAGTGGCTTCCATACAGGCATGCACTTCCGAAAATTCAACCTGTAAACCCTGCAGCCATTTCACCAACTCAGCAAAGCCTTTAGGCTTGTTGTTGAACTTCTTATTCTTAAACTTATTGGCTCGAAGTAATGCCACATCGAAATCGTTTTTAGAAATATCGATGCCTAGAATCGTTTTCTCATGTGTAGTCATTCGATTACTAACCTCGTGAATGCAGGTTGACCCCAAAAGGCCACCTAAGATACCGTTCAGTAATAGTCGAAAACCATAGAGTGCATAATCTGACCCACAGGCTACAAGCCAAAGAGTAAATACATGCTATCCCTATGCCCAAGCTGAAATGTATATGATTTCAGCTTGGGATTTAAGATACTAGAGTAAAAATACAGTACTGTATTTTTACTCTGACCCCTTTTATTAAGAGTTAACGAGTTGATCAAACCTCCTTTCTTGTTACAATTCCTAGGTGCTCATTGGGCCATGGGATCAGTGTTAGGAATTAAACACTCAATGCCCAAGAATTTTATAGCTCACAAAAAGAGAAAATGTGAACAGCGTGTATTTGGCATTAACTTGAAGTCAATTTACCCTCTAATTAGGCTATTTTAAGTTTTCCCCCAAGTGTTTAGAATCCTCTCCTACCGCTCCTTGAAAGTGAGTGAAATACAAATTTTAAATTTTATGGCCCCTAGTAAGGCTGAAATACTATATATCCTATAGGACAGGAATATTCCTAACACTCTTCTAGTCGCTAAGCCTTTGTTTTAAAGGCGTTCGGAGATGGGTCTGCGAGCATGGGAGGTCACTGAGATGTGCGAATTATGCCAATGAGGCTGGATTCTCACGAATCGGAACAGATATTCCAGGATGACGCGGTTGCGGGGTAGTCTTAGTTAACTAATAAAAATAACCAGTCCAGACTTCTCTTTATAAAGTGTGGCAGCCAATAAATGAAATAAGAATAAAGGGGGCCATTGTGCCAAAGCTCAAGAAATTGAAGGGTAGTAATAAGGACGACAATATCCAGGGCAGTTCAAGCTCGGAACAGATAGACGCCAAGAAGGGTAACGATATCGTCCATGCTGGAGGCGGCGATGACGTCATCAAAGGCGGCAACGGCAATGACATCCTTCACGGCGAGAGTGGAAACGACGACATCATGGGCCAGGCAGGCAACGATAGCCTATTCGGCGGTGATGGCGATGACCTCCTAAGAGGCAATGCTGGAGCGGACACCCTAGAAGGTGGCGAAGGTAACGACATCTTGGACGGCGACGGTTCAGCCAAGGCTTCCGGTAGCGGTAGTGGCGCCAGTTTCAGTGACTATCTTGACGGCGGTGCAGGCGATGACCTGCTGATAGGTGGTGTAGGCCCCGATACCCTGTTGGGCGGCGCCGGCGACGATGCTCTCTACGGCGACTATGCCCCGAAAGGCGGCAGCGGCTCTGGAAAGGGATCTGGCAAAGGCAGCGGTTCCGGTAAAGGATCCGGCTCCGGTGGCATCGAATTTAGTGACTACCTAGACGGTGGAAGTGGAAACGACAGAGTGTTTGGTCAGCAAGGCGACGACACGCTTAACTACAATGCCTCTGAAAATGCTGGAAACAGCAACGAATACGACGGCGGGCAGCACTTCGATACACTACTTCTGGAGCTAACGTTCGAGGAGTGGATGCGGGACGATGTACAGCAGGATATCGCGGACTTCCTACAATTTATCGCGGACAACACCAACCCCCAAACCCAACAAGCCAATGATACGCAATTCAATTTCCAGGCATTCGATCTGGCAGCCAGTAGTTTTGAGATTCTGCGGGTTACCGTGGACGGGGTCGAACTCGATCCGGTAGATGAGCTAGTCACCGCGAACGAGGATAGCAACACCACGGAAGATGAGCATGCTGCCGTCTCCGGTAACGTGCTGGACAACGACGATGTGCCAGATCTGGTTCGGGAAGTCTCGTTAGTAACGGCGCCTACAAAAGGTACCGTGACTCTCAATGCCGATGGCTCCTATTTATACGAGCCGGGCGACGACTTTGATTCCCTTGCTCAGGGCGAAACGGAACAGACTTCGTTTACCTATAAAGTAACGGACGCCGACCGAGATGCCGACATTTCTACAATTACCATTACCGTAACTGGCACCAACGATGCTCCGATAGCGAACATAGATTCCGATACTACCGAAGAGAACAGCTCGATTACCGTTGACGTGCTGGCCAATGACACTGATGTAGATGCCAGCGATACCCATACTGTCGATCAGGCAGCTATTGTCAGTGGCCTTGGCTCTGTTGCCATAGTGGGTAATCAGGTCGAATGGATCCCGGGTACTGACTACGACTACTTGGCAGTGGGTGAATCGGCACAGGTCGCCATCGATTACACCATGAGTGATAACAACGGAGCAGAATCTTCTTCTACTCTAACTCTCACTGTGACCGGCTCCAACGATGGCCCGGTTGCTAATGTTGATGCGGATACTTCTGAGGAAAACACATCGATCACTGTCGACGTTCTCGCTAACGACACCGATGTGGATGATAGCGACACCCATACCGTCGACCTGGCTACTATCGCCAGCGGCCTCGGTGCCGTCGCCATCGTAGCTAATCAGATCGAATGGAGTCCAGGTACTGACTACGACTACCTGGCGGTAGGCGAATCGGCACAGGTCGTCATCGACTACACCATGAGTGATAGCAACGGAGGAGAATCTTCCTCGACCCTGACTCTCACTGTGACCGGCTCCAACGATGGCCCAGTCGCCGTTGCCGATGTTGGCAATGTGGATGAGAATTCAGACATTACTGTGGACGCTTTGCTCAACGACACCGATGTTGATGCCAGTGACACTCACACTATTACCGATGCCAGCATTAGTAGTGGCCTGGGCGCTGTCAGTGTAGTGAACAATGCACTGCACTGGACTCCTGCCGTAGCCCCCGCAGCAGGCACCACCGTTTCGGCTATCGTCAATGGCCCGGCGGATATTTCTCCCTCTGTCTATGACTACCTCGGCGAAGGTGAAACGGCGAACGTGGTCGTGGACTACACAATGTCCGATAACCATGGCAGCGAATCCTCATCCACTGCGACGATTACCGTAGAGGGCAGCAATGATGCACCTACAGTGGCCGCTGCACTGATGCAGAGTGTCAGCGAGCAGGACCCAGCCTTCGAAGTTGATCTGTTGGCGGGTGCTAGCGATATAGACGGTACTGCTATCCTCAATGCAATTGGAGTTAGCGAGCTAGACGGGAAGGGTGGCTGGTCTGTTAACGGCAATACCCTCACCATCGACCCGAATTTCTATGACGGTCTGAATAATGGCGAATCTGAAACTCTGGCCATCAACTACCAGATTCAGGACGAACATGGCGCATCTGTCGATCAGACACTCGAATACACTATCGAAGGCTTTACCGATGCACCGGAATTAGACCTCACTGTAGATAGTAGCCAAGCGAAGGTTAATAGAGTCGGCTTTGTTATTAACGTAACACCCGCGAACGGGGAGAGGGTCGACCTCAGCTTTGCCAATGTACCAGCCGGCGCCGTTATTCTTTTTCTAGGCAGCGATGTCTCCTCTTCGGGTATCGCCGACGCTCCGCCATCACTTCAGGTTTTTCTGGATCTTCCGTCAGACACGGATGCAGACACAGACCTGCAGGTCATCGCCCGGGGAATCAACGACAGTGGCCAAGCGATTGGCGAATCAGCGGTAGCAACTCTGGATGTTAACTACGATGTATCAACGGTAACGGACACCTTGTCGTTCACCGCCATAGATCAAAGTATGTGGAGTTCCGATTCGCCTGCCATCATCGAATGGCACAAGTATATTCCCATCATCGGAGATGTAGCGCAGATTTATAACGGCGCCACCAAGGAGTGGGAAGACGATCCTAACGCCAGTCCCTGGAGTACCGGAAAGTTTGATGTCATCGATGTCGAGGTCAACTCACAAGAGATTATCGCCGCGGCGATCGAAGGGCCACAGCAGCTGCTGGATGATGCCCAAGCGCTGTTCGAGGTAGCTTCGGTAGAAGTAGACCAGGCAGCGGCAGCTATTTTCGCCCAGGCTCAGCTGGACTTCGACTCTACTGTGGCAGATGCTGATTCGGCTAGAACTAGTGCATTTAACGTGGCGCAGAGTGCCTTCGATAGCGCAGAGAGCTTTGCCGATAAGGTATTCACTAGCGCCAAGAAGACGGCACAGGATATTTTTGACACCACAGTGGCGGCTGGAGACGGTGCGGCACAGGCGGTGCTGGACTTGGCGCAAGATGCATTCGATTCCGCCGTTTTTGTGGCAGACGCTTTGCTCAGCGGAGCTGCAACGATCAGGGATGCTGCCCATGCTGCTGATATTCTGAATTTACTAACCGATGCGATAAATGCGATCTATCAGGTTCAGGTAGATATTCGCAATACGGCGGTTAGCACGGCGCAGACTGCACTGGATACGGCAAAGGGTCTCTTTGATGCCGGAATCGATGCTGCCGTGGATGCGGCACAATCTGTGTTTGATAGTGCGGTATCGGTGGCGACCGGTGTAAAAAATGCAGCTATCAATACAGCGCAGAATGTCCTGACGGCAGCCAAAGACGCTGCGGGAGACATTAGAGATGCCGCCGTAGCTGTTGGGCAGGGGGTCCTAGATTTGGCTGAGGATGCTTTCGATGCGGCGCAGCAGCTCGTGTTCGATACCGCCAAGGGAGTACTAGATATTGCCCAGGGCGCCTTCGACACCGCCGTAGACGCTGTTAACAAAGTATTCTTCGAGGCAGCTGTCGATGTGGAGGCTGAGGTATTTGCCGAAGTTGGATTAAAAATCGACTTCACACTGGATCTGGGCTCGGTTGACGCCAACGTGGACTATCAGTTCACTTCGTCGCAGCAATACAACCATACCACCGACATGTTGGCACTCACGCCGCTACTCAATAATCTGACTACCGGTGCGGATGTGGCCTTTACAACCATCAGTCCCAATATCACTTTTGCCACTACTGTTGTTTATGACGCGGGTGTCAACTTTGATATCTTCGTTGACGGGGTATTGCAGGTTGCGGGATCTACCATCTTCGATATTTCGCCGGGGACCGATGGGGTTAGTATAAATACCACAGTCGGTACTGGCGGCTTCGGCGATCAGCTGGAATTTGCTGAGGAGGAAGGTGAGCTAGATGAGAATCTGCAAGGTGCTACCGAAATGGGTGAATTGCTGTTATTCGAGTTGGATACCACCGACCTTAAACCTTTTACCGTGCCTGGTATCAGTACCCTGACCGAGAATATAGTCTCAATCGAGCTAAACCTGCCTACGGTGCAAACTGAGGGTTTTGCCACTCCCTATACACCGGATGTTTTCGATGAGGGCGGTTTTATAAGCTTCGATATTTCAGAGATAACCGGTTCAATCATGAATCTGGTTAACGCGAAATTGGATTTCAGCCCGCAGATGTTGGCTGAATTTCCTGAATTGGAGTCCTTGCAGGACCTGCCAAACCTGGACGCAGTAATCGCCGAAGTAGGAGAGGCCTTTCTTGCTACGCTATTCGGTGTCCTCGATGGCAAAGCGAAAAAGATACCTATCTTCCTCATCGATGCCACAGACGAGACCAGCACGGCGCTGCTTCATCTCAATCTAATTCCCGACACTGTAATCGGTGACACGCTGACTGACGATACTGCGGAATTCGGTTTTTATACATCCTATGCTGAAAGCAACAATGTAGTGAAGACTACGATCGATATCGATCAGCTGGTAGCCGTCATTATTAACAAGGTTGTGGAAGCGGTATTGGCAGCAGTAACCGGCGGGGCAACCGCGCCATTCACCACGGCTCTGCCTGATGTTAATCCTCTAGACCTCTCTTTTGGTCTGGACACTTTGTTGAAAGTCGTGGAAGTTCCAAAAGAGACTCGCGACAAGATCACCGAGTACATTGATCTCACTGTCGGACTCGAGACCGCAGATTTTGATGTGAATTCGAATCTCAAATTCTCACAGGAATTTTCATTATCAGTCGATGACATGTCTTATCTTGTCACTATGGAAGATGGCGTCGAATATGTTTTCGCAGCAAATGCAGACGGAGATTTGCAGATAGACAATGCCAGTCAGCACGATGCAAATGGTGATGGCCAAATCGATTACGATATGCAGCTTGTTCCAACGGCGATGTTTTCCAACAACACCGACGTGCGACTCGGCTACGGCTACGTGATGGACTTCCTCCAGGCCAGTCTCAAGGCCGGAGTCAGTCTGCCCGTTGGATCGCTACTTGAGAGTGCCGGAGTGCCCGCCATCCCGGGACTCAAGACCATCAAGCTAAACTTGATTGATGTCCACCTGGGCCCATTGCTGAGGATACAGGGCGATCTCGATGTGGCAAGCGTTGACGTTTTTGAGAGTCGCTTCGCATTCGATCTTGGTAGTGCGGAGACATCGGGTGGATTGTCAGCTATCGATGACCTGATTGTCGGCTCGGCCGGTGACGACATCATCGTAGGTGAACAGGGCAACGATATACTCACCGGTGCCGGTGGCAACGATCTGTTCATCTTCGCAGACAACCATGGCGCCGACGTGATCAATGACTTCGCCAGTGGTGATGTTATCGACTTGATCGCTGTCAGCAGCATCGACTCATTTGCCGATGTGCAGTTGGCTGCCTCAGATGACAGTTTCGGCAACGTCAACATTGATCTCGGTGGTGGTAACGACATTACATTGGTAGGTGTCGCTGCAGCCAATCTTCAGGTAGAGGACTTCCTAGTCTAGGCTACAATCTGTAAGCCGGTGTCGGGGCAATATCTCCGACACCGGCTTTTCTATCTTCGTTCTAACTAACTTCCCTGTTGCTTGATCTTACCCAGCACATGCTGAAACTAGCGTAATACTGGTAGGATGGCTATCGAGCGCCAGTAACGAATTGTCTTAGAGAATCAGCGATGGAACTTGAGCCCGAGGCTAAGAAAAAAAGCACAGCGATGGACCTGACGGAGGCGACCCGGGTCTGTGAATCTCTGCTGGGGAAAAGCTTGAAGCAGTTGTCGTTTCCTGGGGGACGGCAGCGCAAGACAATTCTGGCAACAATGGAAGACGGTTCTCTCTATGCCGTAACCAAGCGACGCAAGTCGAATCGTGCGGAACTTGAAGAAGGAGTCATGCGGGCTCTGATCGCCAGAGGAGCGCCGATTCCTTCCATCGCAGCCTTTGCAGATGGCTGGCTGATTCAAGAGTATGTCGGTGCCGTGCGCCTGTCGGAGAAGTTGGATGCAGCGGTCACGCAAGAGGAAATAAAAGGCTGGCTGGCGCAAGGCTTGGACAGTCTATTGGCGATACAACGGGCTGGCCGCAGCGCCAACTTGAGTGCGCAGGTGGCAGGAATAGGGCATAAGGAAGGATGGCTTGATCGGCTAATGGCGATGCCTGAGGAGATTGCTCAACATCTGGAAATGGCAACGCCAATTATTGATAAAGAAAAATCGGCTTCTGTACTGGCTGTTCCTTATCGTGCCTTTATCAAGTGGGATGCTCGGCCGGGCAATGCCATTGTCTCGGGAAAAAATACAATTAGCTGGATCGACTGGGAGCACTGTGGAACTCGCGACCCGCTGGATGATCTGGCCTGGCTGCTGGGTGACGAGTGGACGCCAAACATCCCGGAATTGGAATCTCAATTGCTGGACACATACCTACCGCTGTTTTCTGAACAGCGCACAGTGGATCAATCTAGAGATTATCTAATGACCTTCGGTACCTTGCACATGTGTGTCCGCTTATCACTTATCCTTTCCCATAAAGGCGATGGAAAATGGTGGGATCGGCAGAGGGCGCTGGCAGGGGACAAGATCGGCGTGACGGCAGACTCGGTTGAGAGGCTATGTCAGAGGGCTGCGCGCTGGTCGGCAGCGAGTTCGGTATTACAGTCGTTATCTGGTTGGTTTCTCGAGATTCAAGATCGAGTGCTGGAAGAAGGGATATGATATTGAATTGAGCGACTAACTGGTAGGTTGTTTCTGGAGGTGGTTGGTGCGATTGGGTTGACGTTTCAGTGCTGAAGGCTTCTTGGTTTTTGTGCTTTGGGTTGGCAGTGTGCTTGAATTCGTCGAGAGGGATTCATTCGGTAATTAGCTAAGCTAATTACCTCACCCCGTTGGGGCAGCCTTTGGCTGTGTGCGGAGCTACGCTCCTTTGATTCGGTAATTAGCTAAGCTAATTACCTCACCCCGCTGGGGCAGCCTTTGGCTGTGTGCGGAGCTACGCTCCTTTGATTCGGTAATTAGCTAAGCTAATTACCTCACCCCGTTGGGGCAGCCTTTGGCTGTCTGCGACGCTTCGCGTCTTTCGAACCGGAGGCTTCTCAAGCAATCTCTCCATAAATCAAACTCTGTGCAATCTCGTCTATCAAGTTTCATTCGCCTATTAGCTAAGCTAATAGCCTCACCCCTTCGGGGCGGCCTTTGGCCGTGTGCGACGCTGCGCGTCTTTCCCCTATACGCCCTTAGCAGGGGACACGATCTGGTTCGATCGATGTATTGGAAGGTTTACGATGAATTCCATTTAGGCAATGGGTTCAACCTTCAGCCCCTCTCAAGACAACGCCCGAGTGGCCAAACTCAATGGCTTCAGCCTGCATGCCGGGGTGGCTGCCCACGGCCATCAGCGTAAAAAGCTGGAGCGGCTGTGTCGCTACATCGCCCGGCCCGCCATTGCAGTAAAACGCCTTTCCCTGACGTCCACCGGCAAGGTGCGCTATGAGCTCAAGACGCCCTACCGTAATGGCACTACCCATGTGATATTTGAACCAGTTGACTTCATTGCCCGGCTGGCCGCCTTGGTGCCAAAACCCCGAGTCAACCTCACTCGCTTCCACGGGGTCTTTGCGCCAAACAGCAAGCACCGGATTCACGTCACACCAGCCAAACGAGGGAAAGGCCGTGAAGCACAATCGGGCACTGCATGGAAAGACAAGACACAGGCCGAACGTCATATAGCCATGATCTGAATGCAGCGATTAAAACGGGTGTTCAATATCGACATTGAAACCTGTGAGAAGTGTAAAGGCCCGGTCAAGATCATTGCCTGCGTAGAAGACCCCGCGGTCATCGAGAAGATTCTTAGGCACTTCAGAGAAAAGTCAATTTCTAATAACAGTGCAAAGCTTCCTCTGGGCAGGGCGCCGCCTCAGATTGAGTTGTTTGAAGGTTCATAACTATGTTGCTAGGGGCTGGCAGGGAGAGCTGTGGCCTGAAATTCAAATCAATTCAAGAATCGCAGATTAGATGGTAGACAACCGGCTAGATTAGCTAGTGTCGTCAAACTTTAATGAGGTTTGCGGACTTTCAAAGCCTTTCAGTGCTAGCAGCTAGCAGGGCAAAATTTCTGCCAATTGACATAGCTTTTGTCCTACTTATACTCCAAAGACCGAGCCATGATGGGTCTTGCCAGGAAGGTCGTGCGTAATAGTGCAGATATATCGGCAGATGATATCGAGTCGGTTCGGCAATATGGATTCGGCGACGCAGAGATTTTTGACATAGTGGCTGCAGCGGCAGCGCGCTGCTTTATTGCCAAAATCCCTGACTCATTGGGA
>Ga0316189_10006333_pt1 | contig 11281 bp, 10 predicted proteins | sample LowCovwburrow_MG_FD_204930 | JGI IMG/M metagenome (GOLD analysis project Ga0316189, IMG submission 204930) | Coastal sediment microbial communities from Maine, United States - Lowes Cove worm burrow | ecosystem: Environmental > Aquatic > Marine > Coastal > Sediment | place: USA: Maine... | reverse complement strand
TAATCCATTAGTATATATTTATCAAAATAGAATGGCCACATTACACGAATATATTGCAGATTCTAAAGCCGTAAAACAATACAATAAAGCCGATTACTATGACAATTTATTAGCTCAGGTTTTTGAGACGCAGCAGTTTTCATTTGTCAATCCATTTTTCAAACATTCATTAATCAAAAAACGAATTCTTATGTTAAGTAAATCAAAATCAAGGCAAATTAATATGATAAAATATATGCTGTTACTACCATTAGTATTTACAATGCTTATCTATACATCGTCTTATGCACAGGAGAAAGTACAAACAATTACTGAAACGCTCTATATTTCAGATTCACAAGAATTAACAGATCAAGAATTATTTGACAAATACTACAATGAGATAATTGAATTAGAGAAGAAGGGAGCGGACTTTGAGGAGGTATACAAGTTATATGTAGCTGATAATAATAACTATATTTTGACTAGAGAGCAGTATTTTAAAAATTCAGCACTTTATAAGTACATATTTAGATTTAAATATGAAGACATAAATAAAGGTAAACCAAGTGATGAAAAGTATAAAGAACTTGTGAATCGGTTTGAAATACTGCATCCATATCAAGATTATCTAGACCATAAAAAAACAGATGAGGCAAAGCAAAGTTGGGAAGGGGCTATTCAAAATGGTGTTTTAAGATTGGTTGTTAATGATACAGAAAACATGACAGGTGAAGAAGATGAGAAGTATAATAAGAAATTAGAATTCCTCGAAAAAGATGATTTTTACACAGGTGTGCTTGTCGTTTCAGCGGATGGTAAACGTAAAATGATGGTTCATGATTCTAATACAAATATGAATAAGCCGACGACGACTGTAACAGATGACGTTGAGGTTATTGAGCTTGAAGACGCTATTGAAGTTCCATTTAATATCGTAGACGAAACACCAACATATTCATTTTGCCAATCATTGAAAACTAATGAAGAACGCAAAAAATGTATGAGTGATGGCATATCAAAACACGTTGCTAAAAAGTTCAATACAAATTTAGCAGATAGTCTGGGTTTAGTTGGAAGACAGCGTATAAATGTCATGTTCAAAATCAATAAGGAAGGACATGTGATTGATGTAAGATCAAGAGCAGCACATCCAAAATTAGAAGAAGAAGCTATCCGAGTTATTAGTGAGCTCCCACAGTTTATTCCGGGGAAGCAAAAAGGGCATCTCGTTACCGTACCTTATAGTCTACCAATCATTTTTCAGGTAAAAGCGGATCCAAAAGAATCTGAAGCACAGAACACAGAGCTTTCAGAAAAAATTGACACTCTAAAAGATGCTCTTGAAACTTCAGTTAATAAACAATCCAATGGAGTTTCATTTGATTCAGTAGAAGAAGTCCCTATGTATGAATCTTGTACTGAATTGACTACTAATGATGAAAGAAAGCAATGTGTGAATACTGCTGTTGGTCGTTTTATTGCTAAAAATTTCAATACTAAATTAGCGAGTAAGCTTGGTCTTACAGGTAAACAAAAGATCTATGTTTTATTTCAAATTGATACATTAGGAGATGTCAAAATTGTAAAAGCTAGAGCTCCACATCCAGCCTTAGAAGCAGAAGCCAAAAGAGTCATTAGCAGTTTGCCTCAATTTATACCAGGAAAAATAAACAACAAACCTGTAATCGTAGATTATTCTTTGCCCATTGTATTTCAAGTGGCAGTAGACAAAAACCAAGACAAAAAAAATTAAATGCGCGTATTTTTTATCCTCATAAGTCTATTTTTAATGTATAAAACCGAAGCACAGTCTTCGGTTTTAAATCGAGCAGACAGCTTATATATCAATGGAAATTATAGTAATGCAATCACGACTTATAAAACGTATGATAATCAAGATGATGTGTATACAAAAATTGCAAAAGCTTATGTCGCCATTGGTAATTATGATTTGGCGTTGTTTAACTACGAAGCCAGTATAAAAGCCAACCCTGATGATGCACTGTCAAAATATGAGTATGCTAAACTCCTATCTAAAACTAAAAAGTTTGAAAAAGCAGCAGGCATTTTTAATACGTTGGTATATGTAGACTATAGAAATCCTAATTATCATTATGAGTTAGGATTAGTTCTTGAAAAATTAGACGATTCAACGGCAATAAACCGATATCGTTCTGCCTATGATTTAGACGAAACTCATCAAAAAGCGATTTATAAAATTGCCAAACATTTTTTAAAAAAGGGGAAGCATGCTGCAGTAGATAAATACACAGATAAAGGTCTTGAAGTTTATGAAAATAATGTCGAGCTCATCAGTTTAAGAGCACAAAGCTATTATTATAGAGAGTATTATACCAAAGCTCAGGTATGGTTTGAAAAACTTATAGAATTAGGAGAGTCTTCAGAGTTTATTCACGAAAAATTGAGTTTGTGTTACATGCAAAACTATGAGTATGAACTCGCCATTGCTGAACGGAAAAAAGTGCTGAAATTCAACCCTTATGATTCTAATTCCATACTACTTATTGGTACCTATTACGAAAAGCTTAAAGATTATGTCAATGCCGAAAAATATATCAAACAAGCCTTATTTTTAAAGGACGTGCCTTTAGATTACGAATACCAAAAACTGGGTGTTGTTTATAACCGTCAAGATAAACATAAAGAAGCCATAGAAGCCTTTCAAAAATCTTTAAAAGAAAATCCCGAAAATATCAGTTCTGAATTTTATATCATATCAACAAAAGATAAATATTATGAAGATATTGACACTAAAATAAAGCTCTACAAAGATTTTAAAGGCAAGTATCCAAATACGTTCTATGCTAAATTTGCATCCCATCGTCTTGAAGAACTTAAGGAGGAAAAATTCTTAAAGAAACAATAGTAATTATTGTCTTTGTAACAAGGTTTCTATTCCCTTGTAGGTGTTTATATTGTTAAAAATTGTATTTTTCGGTTTCAGTTGATTAGCAATGAATCGTTTAATTATTTTTCTTTTTTTAGCGACATTTTTCTCTTGCGAATATTTCGATAAGAAAAAAGTGTATACCAAAGATATCCTCGAAGAAGAGCTACAAACCTTCAATTGGAAAGATGTTGATGAGTATCCAACGTTTGAATCTTGCGAAAGCACTTCAGGTAAAGAAAATAAAAAGGTCTGTTTTGAAAACACTTTAAGAAATGTGCTAAACAATAACCTAGCGCAATATCAAATTATCGTTTCTGAAGAAATCAACGATACCGTACAACTAAAAATCACGATAGATAATACAGGTCAATTTTTTATTGATGATATTATAAGTGCCGAAACGACTAAAGTCGAAATCCCACAATTAGATAGTTTACTCCGGAAAAGTTTTGATTCATTGCCAAAAATTTATCCAGCAATTAAAAGAAGTCAGCAAGTAAAAACACAATTTATTTTACCTGTGATTATAAAGATTGAGTAACGTTACAATTTTTCGGAAATTATGTTTCGATATTTTTCCTAGCACTGAGCTTATTTAATCAACAAATGTTGGTAGCTGAGCGAAGTCGAAGCTAAAACCGGATTGCCAATTTCTGCATTAATCTCAAAATCTCAACATACAACCAAATCAATGTTGCCAAAAGTCCCCAAGTTGCAAGCCATTCTTTCCATTTAGGAGCACGATTTTTATAACGTTCGATATAATCAAAGTCTAAAAGCAATGAAAAGGAGGCAACAATAGCAGCAATACAATTAAAAACAATGGCAAACCATGAAGTTCCCCTTATGTAGGTTTCTATGCCGAAGAAGCCTAAAATCAAAGAGATCAAATACACCACAAAAATACTTACTGCAGACGTTATAATGACACTTCGTAATTTTTTAGTCACTACAATAATTCGGGTTTGATAGAGGATGAGCATCACAAAAAAAGTGACAATGGTCACACCAATGGCTTGGTAAGGTAATTCAGGAAAATTTTTGTGTGCATAAGCTGAAAAGCCACCTAAGAAGAAGCCTTTTGCAATGGTATACAATGGAACCAAAAAAGGAGCCCAATGACGTCGTACCGATATAATAACACTTATAACAAGTGCAGCGAGCATACCGCCAAGTGTAAACCATCGCACAGACATGCCTTCTTCGCTAAGTTTCCAAATGTAAGCTGTGATCACTGCGATGATCAAAATACAGCATAACGATTTAAAAAAAATACCAGTAACGGTCATTTTTTTAGAAGCTCTCTTGTCTTCCTCCCAAAAATAACCTGAAAATACAGGATTGTTGGTTTTGTAATTAGACAATCGCATGTTTATAAATTAATCTTATAACCAATAGAAAAATCGGTTGAGAAATTGCCTTGGTTGTCAATGAAAATCGCAAACAACTCATTGTATGCGAGGGTGATAAAACTGTTTTTATTTACTCTAATGTCTGCACCAATACCAAAAATAAAAGGGACATCAAAAGCTGTTTCATTAAATTCTTCGGTCGTTATAGTTCCATTATTATCAGTTACAACCGTTGCATTAGAGAAATTTAATGTAGCGAATTTTACATTTCCGTAGAGGTTAAAAGAGGCTTTATTAATGAATCTAAAGCGATAACCAAGTGCTAATTCAGTTGTTGAATATTGCAATTCATCTTGCTCTAAAACATGTTTGAATTGAAGAAATGCAGCATGTCTCGAAATTTGATCGACATCTAATACTTCTAGTTCTCCACCAAAAAGGGGAGTTGTTAGATTATCGGGATTGGTTACAAAGGGACTATTTGTCAAACCACCAAAAACACCCAATCTAAACTGTAGTTTATTCCTTTTTGCGGTAGATTGGTAGTCACTATCTACACTAGCATTATAGGCATCAATAAATTCTTTTAAGCTAAAAAGCGTCAAATTTAATTTTTTGGTTGACATCGTACCATTTGTCAATTCATTGAGTAGGGCTTTATATTCTTCTTGATACTTACCATCTTTTTTTGTGTTTGTAAGTTCAATAAGATCACTGTTATCTGTACTAACAAAATAGCGATATTCTCCGTCGATGATATTCCACAGTAAATTGATATCACCATTAACTTCGGTATTTAATTGAATTTTTTCATCATTCACGATGTAAACGTCTTGCGCTTCCAAAAATGAAAAACACAAAATAAGGCAAAATAAACAGATAAATTTTTTCATAGTAAGTATGGGATCAGTTCTTGGGTAAAACTAACAAAAATAAATGGTTTTAGCACTATTTGGTATAGGTTCTACCTTTCCATTTATAGCCTTTAAACACCGAAATAAAAGCGACATAAACACTAAAAAAGGGATACAATACACTTGAAAATAAATATGATGCTAAATACCGTTCTTGACCAAAAAAGCGAGCTGTTTTAAAGAGTAATAAAAAGTCGATTGAAAACTTTATGACAACCGTGTAAAGCATCGTTTTTACGCTTATCATTTGCCATACGTATAGCAGTGGCAAACATATGAGTAGTGCATTCATAAGTAAAACTAAAAATCCTGTGAGTTTTCCAAAAACGTTCTTATAGTGTGATGTTTTTGCTGCCCAACGCACACGCTGAGATATTAAGCTTTTAAAATTAGGCTGCGGATTTGTGGTGACTATAGCCTGTTCATTTTTGATGTATATCACATTATTTTTATCCTGTTTTACTGCTTTCTCTAGTAGAAAAATATCATCACCACTAGCAATATCTGAGTTGCCATCAAAGCCATTAAGTTCATTAAAAAAACCCTTTTGGTACGCTAAATTGGCACCATTGCATAAAAAGGGCATGTTGATTCCAAAACCTCCAATGGTTGCACCTTGTAAACTCAACATATCAAGTAACTGAAATCGCTCAAAAAAGGAATGAACTTCACCGAACGTTACGGGAGCAGCTAGCATTCTCGCATCACTTTTCTGGATATAATTATCAAATGTATCTAACCAGTATTTTGGTAATTTGCAATCGGCATCTGTGGTGACTATCCAATCGTGTTTTGCGGTTTTAATTGCTGTTGTTAAAGCATCTTTTTTTGGAGCGTTTGATGTTCTTTCGTTTTTTATAACAGAAATATTAATCAACTTTAATTGCTTCGAATTTTTGTTGATGATGTCTACCGAATTATCCTTAGATCCATCATCAATAAAAATAATCTCAAACATGGCTTCTGGATAGTTCAATTTTGAGATTGATTTTAAGAGTTTTGGTAACTGTTCGGCTTCGTTTCTAAAAGGGATAATTACCGAAAATTTAGTTTTTGGTGTGATATCTTCCATCTTTAAGCTAGGCACTTTATCAAAACCGTATGCTAGACTTCCGATTAGAAAAAGATAAAAATTTAGAAGGATAAAGATGATGATGAGCATTAGAGGTCGTTGGTTTTTGGAAAGTTAAAGTTAAGCACATAATAACTGCCAAACACACTTGGTAATACAAAATTTAGCAGCCACATTATAGTGACAATACTAAGGGTTGTAAACTCGTTAACACCAACTATACTAAATAAGTATACAGCAATACTGCCTTTAATAATGACATCAAAAATAAATATCGATGGGATTATGGACGCCAATAAATACATGGTTGTAATCACAATCATCGCATTGTAATAGCTCACATTGATACCAAAAAGCTGCAATAAAAAGTAAAACTGAAATGAGAATATTAAGTATCGTAATACCGAAAGTCCAAAGGCAGACATATGAATTTTGGCTGGTAATTTCTTGAAAAATGCTTTTAATTTTTGGACTGAAAACCCTTTAATTCTAAACTTGTTTTGTTTTAAGCCTAAGGCGGTAAAAACAGCTATAACGATGATAAAAACTAAAAACTTTGACGCTTTAAAATAGTTAATATTAAGATCATATTTGGAGTGCATCAACCATAAACCAATACAGCCAAATAAAACGGTAACTGTCATTTGCATCATATTGCTCAATAAATTTAAAAGCATGATAGGCTTGCGTTTTGAAGATGTAAAATAAATGGCTTTCGCTCCATATTCTCCAATACGGTTTGGTGTAAATAATGAAGCTGTTAAAGCTCCTAAACTTTGTTCTAAAGCATTTTTAAACGAAATGGTTTTGACATAAGTCACCAAGGTTTTCCATTTTATGATTTCAAAAAACCAATTAAAACCAGATAAAATGACTAAAAAAATCACATTTTTAAGTGAAAAGGCATTGTTTTCACTCAAAAAGGACCAAAATTCATAAATATCTAAATTTTCGTTTGTTGCTAATTTCTTATAGATAAAATAAAAAGCACCAACTACAATACTTAATTTAATAAGTACAAAAAAGAATTGTTTAGTTTTGTATGGAAGACTGCCAAAGTGCATAAAAGACAAAATGAGTTCTTGGCACAAATTAAACCATTATAATGATATGACCTCAAGTAATAGACTTCAAAAGTTGAGTATTTTAGTTTTAGTGCTAGTAAGCTTCTCGTACTCTTATGCTCAAAAGCGTACAAATCAAATTAAAGCTCAAATTGCGCTGGGCGTTAATAGCCCTTCACAATCTGGTTTTGTAGAAGAGTTTCAAAGTAAATCCGTTAATTTTCCTACGGTGAATTTGGGTTTTCAATACATGTTTAAACCTCAATTGGGCGGAAAACTTGATTTTGGATTTAACCGATTTTCTAGTGATAATTCTTCTATTGAATTCAAAACAAACTATACCAGAATTAATGCACAGTTAGTTTATGATCCAACCGAGTCTATCGGGTTTCTACCACCAAGAATTGGGCTCGTTACTCATGCTGGACCAGGATATACGTTTATAAAGCCTTTGGGTAATTTTGGGAGCAACAAAACGTCTTTCTTAAATATGATGGCAGGATTTGAGGTTCATTATGCGATGAGCGAATATGTTTCGCTTTACACAGATGTCTCTTATATTGCAGGTTTTGGAGGTGATTTCGATCCGATTTCAAATGGTTTTGGGTCATTTAACGGAAACCTTTTAACCATTACCTTTGGGATCACATTCTCGTTAAGCGGTTGTCAATACTGTTAATTAATGAGCAACGAAAAAATCATATTAGGTATTGATCCAGGAACAACGATTATGGGTTTTGGACTCATTAAAGTCGTAGGAAAAAAGATGTCTTTTCTCCAGCTAAACGAGTTGGATTTAAAAAAATATAGTGACCACTACCTCAAACTTAAACTTATTTTTGAACGCACTGTCGAACTAATCGATACGCATCACCCAGATGAAATTGCTATTGAAGCACCTTTTTTCGGGAAGAATGTGCAAAGTATGCTCAAGCTAGGTCGCGCGCAAGGCGTTGCCATGGCAGCAGGATTATCTCGTGAAGTGCCTATTACTGAATATGCACCTAAAAAAATAAAAATGGCAATTACCGGTAATGGAAATGCCAGCAAAGAACAAGTGGCAAAAATGTTGCAAAGTATGTTAGGCCTTAAAGAATTGCCTAGAAATTTAGATTCTATGGATGGTCTGGCAGCAGCAGTTTGTCATTTTTATAATCAAGGCCGCGTTGAGGTTGGTAAAAGTTATTCAGGGTGGTCTGCTTTTGTGAAGCAAAATGAGGACCGTGTCAAGAAATAGTAGAATTGTTTATTCGTTTAATTGTTGATTTGTCATTGCGCACTTGATGCGGAATCTATTTTATGGAAATAAATCTTAAGTTATATTTTATGGAGCTATCGAATCACTGCAAACTGCAACTGAATACTGTAAACTAAAATGAGCGGTATCTACATTCACATCCCATTCTGCAAACAAGCCTGTCATTATTGTGATTTTCATTTTTCGACATCCTTAAAAAAGAAAGATCAACTTGTCAACGCACTAGCTAAAGAAATACAACTTCGGAAAGCGGAGTTTCAACATAAAACCGTCGAAACCATTTATTTTGGAGGCGGAACACCATCGCTTTTATCCAGTGAAGAACTAGAGTTTTTGATCCAAACTGTTTATGAACATTATAAAGTTTCCGGAGCACCTGAAATCACATTAGAAGCTAATCCAGATGACTTATCAAAAGCCGAAATATTAAAACTTGCTTCGAGTCCTGTGAATAGATTGAGTATTGGCATCCAATCCTTCTTTGAAGAGGATTTAAAACTCATGAATCGTGCTCATAATGCAGAAGAAGCCAAAATAAGTTTAGAAGAAGCCACAAAGCATTTTAGTAATATTTCAATTGATTTAATCTATGGGATTCCTGGATTAAGCCACAAGCGTTGGCAAGAGAATATTGACATTGCCTTGGGTTATAATATTCCGCATATTTCGAGTTATGCACTAACGGTTGAACCAAAAACAGCCTTAGAAAGTTTTATTAAGAAAGGCCTTGTTGATGATGTTGATGATGATGCAGCACAGCAGCAATTTCATATGCTGATTGATGCTTTAGCTGCTCAGGATTTTGTGCATTATGAACTCTCAAATTTTAGCAAGGAAGGATTTTTCAGTAGAAATAATTCGGCCTATTGGCAAGGGAAACTGTATTTAGGTATTGGGCCTTCAGCGCATTCATTCAATGGAAATCAGCGAAGTTGGAATGTTCGCAATAACACTAAATACATCAATGCTATTGAAGCCAATACGTTGCCTATGGAAGCCGAAACACTCAGTATAACGGATAAATACAACGAATATGTTATGACAGGTTTGCGGACGGTTTGGGGAGTTTCCTTAGAAAAAGTGACACAAGATTTTGGTGAGAACTACAAAGATTATCTTTTACAACAATCGCAGACTTTTATACATCAACAATTATTGTATATTGAAGATGAAAAGTTAATGGTTACTAAAAAAGGTAAATTTTTGAGTGATGGTATAGCGTCAGACCTTTTTATGCTGAATCGGTTATAGTTCAATTTCTAAACCATTAACTTTATAACTTTAATCCTAATTTTAAATGAAAACAGCAGCTGAGACTGAAAACTTTTTATGATCACAACTATACAATATAATTCAAGAAAACTACAAATAGATTTATCAAAACCTTTAGATATTTCGATACCCATGAGGGCATCAAAGTCTAATGTAAATGCATGGTATATTGACGAGCCCAAAATTGAGCCTGTAGTCATTGACGAGTGGAAAGCGAGTGTTGCGGAAGGCGCATCAATTAATTTTAATAACATTCAGTTTAATCCGCATGCACACGTGACACATACCGAGTGTGTTGGTCATATTACTGAAAAGGTGTATTCTGTCAATCAGAATTTAAAACAGTTTTTCTTTTTGGCGGAAGTCATTTCAGTCGCTCCAGAAAAATGGATGGACGATACTGTAATCTCAAAGAAGCAATTACAATTTGCTTTGGGTAATAAAAAAAGAGATGCGGTAGTCATCCGAACCTTACCTAATTTAAAAGAGAAACTGTCACGTCAATATTCACATTCAAATTGGACCTATTTAAAAGAGGATGCTGTTGAGTTATTAGTAAAAAAAGGAATAAAACATTTACTTATTGATTTGCCAAGTATAGATAGAGAAGAAGATGGAGGCGAGCTAAGAGGCCATAAGGTTTTCTGGAATTATAGTGGGAAATTACGTAAAGATTGCACCATAACCGAACTCATTTACGTTCCCAATAAAGTAGATGATGGTACTTATTTTTTGAATCTACAAATTGCACCTTTTGAAAACGATGCAACACCCAGCAAACCTATTTTATATAAAGTAATAGAATAATTATTACATTGGTATTATAATTGGTGTGACTTCATTGCGACACATTAATTCAACTAATTTCTCTGCAAGGTCATTCAGTGTCTCACTAGTACTTTGTAAGAATGTAAAACTAACTATGGATACATTTTTTATAATCATTTTAAGCATATTAGTCACTCTAGGAATTGTGACACTCATAAAACAATTCAAGCTCAAAAAACAAACCAATTCACAGTCGATAATTCTATTAGATAAAATTAAAAAGGTGTGTAAATTTATTACTGTAGAAGGTGATTTTGCAGAAATCTATCACTATGAAGACGTTAAAGAACGATTTTTAAAACTTGTTACTAGTAGAAAAAAAGCACTCGTTATCATTAATGCCAAAGCTCATGTAGGTTTTGACTTATCTAAAATTCAAATGGAGTCTGATGTGAAAACCAAAACCTTAAAATTATATCATTTTCCACAGCCTGAAGTTTTGAGTATCGAAACCGATTTAAATTATTATGATAAAACTGATGGAATGTTCAACAAGTTTGAAGCGTCAGATTTAACAGAATTGCATAACGAAGCAAAGATGCATATCATGAATAAAGTGCCCGAAAGTGGGCTTTATGGCATTGCCAAAAAAGAAGCTTTAGATACGGTTTTACTCATTGAAAATATT
>Ga0316189_10006331_pt1 | contig 11282 bp, 6 predicted proteins | sample LowCovwburrow_MG_FD_204930 | JGI IMG/M metagenome (GOLD analysis project Ga0316189, IMG submission 204930) | Coastal sediment microbial communities from Maine, United States - Lowes Cove worm burrow | ecosystem: Environmental > Aquatic > Marine > Coastal > Sediment | place: USA: Maine... | reverse complement strand
GGTCATCATGGTGGTTGTTAAAATTGTTTCTTGTGGAGCATGAAAATGACACTGCATCGTCATGACCAGACTGTTGAAGGCCCGACCGAGCACTTTCATCGAAACCGTAGAATACTGGTAGTAGACGATCATCCGTCGATCCACCACGATTTCAAAAAAATTTTGGGGTGCTCGTCTCCCCAGAACCAAGAACTTCATGCATTGACATCAAGCTTATTTAACCTGGACTCCAGCCAAAAACAGGACAAGGGCTACAGGATAACGTCCGCCTACCAGGGAGAAGAAGCCATCGAAATGATTCTTAACGCCCAGGAGCGAAAGCAACCATTTTCTTTGGTATTCATGGACATCAACATGCCACCAGGCATAGACGGAGTGAAAGCGGCCCAAAAGATTCTGGCCAGGGTGCCCCTCATTCAAATTGTACTGGTAAGCGCCTATTCCGATTACTCTTGGGAAGATCTGTTTCGGACATTTGGTGAAACACAACGCCTGTTATTTCTAGGCAAGCCTTTTGACATCACAGTTATCAAGCAACTGGCTCTTGTGCTGACCTGTCGCTGGAGCATGGACACACTCTCACGTATCATGATCCGAGAAATAACCGCATCCGATGACTCTGCCATGAAAAAAGCCCAATACCTTGAAGATCTTTTTTGGGCTCACAAACTGCCATGCGATAAGGATGCAGAGGAGCACATGGAGCCATGACAACAGCGCCTGATAATTGGAAGATGCTTATCATTGACGAAGGGCCCGGTTTTTTTGATTGGGCAACGTCTCATATTGAAGGTTATACCTTTGAAAACAATGCTATTCAGTTGCTATTCGCACCTGTGCAGGACATGGTGGCCCGGATAAAAGAGCATTATGATCTCAATATAATCATTTTAAAACTAACCTCAAGCAACCATTTGATGTGCTTGGAGGTTGTACGTTATCTGCGCACAGGATTGAAGAACACTGGTGTGAGAATTTTATTCATCTACGAAAAAGCGAAGACCATTCCCGATGAAGCCTATTTAAACCAATACGATATCAGTGACATCAGGACAACAAAGGGCTTAACCCCCCTAAGATGGCGAACCCTGACCCGCAATATTCTTAAAGGGTACGTTTCAAAACAAAGGGAGGCCATTCTTGATTCTGTTTTCCAAGTAAGCCAATATGAAAAGGGCAGCGCCTATCTCGAGTCCCTCATTCGTAATCTGGGTATGAACCTGGGTTATCGCTATACCTTTATCGGCATGGTAAACGAGGACCATACCGTAATTCGCACCAAAACGGTATGGGGCAAAGGACGGATCTTGGATAATTTTGAATACTTTTTGGAAGACACGCCGTGTGAAAAAGTATTAACGGGAAATAGAGTCTGCATTCACACCCAAGGCGTGAAGGAAGCCTACCCAAAGGACAAACTACTCCAAGACATGGGAATGGACTCCTACATGGGTTGTCCCATTCTCAATCCAGACGGGCAGATATTGGGGCTCCTGGCCACCTTGGACGATAAGCCCATGAAGGAAACGGGCATCCATCGACCCATTATGGAGTTTTTTGCGGGAAGGATTGGCATTGAGTTTGAAAGAGAACACCACTCCCAACGCATGACAGAACTCAATGCGGAACTTGAAAGCAAGGTAAAGGAAAGAACCACAGAACTTAAAAAGACTCATGAAACCATGTTGGAGCTGGCTCACCAGGCAGGCATGGCGGAAATTGCTTCCGGTGTATTACACAATATTGGCAACGTGCTCAATAGTATCACCACCGCCACAGATATTTTAGGTGAGGCACTGGCCAACTCGGAATTGAAAACATTAACCCTGGCCAACCAACTCATCTCGGAGCACCAAGACCATCTGGATACTTTTTTTCGAGATCACCCCAAAGGCAAGATCTTACCCGATTTTTTTAAAACGCTAGAAGGTGTGCTCAAAAAGGAGCAGGTCTTCATCACAAAGGAAAATGATATTATTCGCAGCAACGCAACAATCATCAACCAGGTCATCAAAACCCAACAGGATTACGCAGGAAAGGACGGCATCCTGACCAGAAAGAGCCTGGCTGCAATTATGGATCATACCCTTGAAATGATGGGTGCCATACTGGCCAGACACCTTATTAAAATTGTCAAAAATTATCAGGAAATCCCCCTCATTCCGGTTCACAAAACACGATTGATTCAAATCTTGACCAACCTGGTAAAAAATGCAATAGAAGCCATGCTGAACCATCCCCCTGAAAACCGAATCCTATCCTTGACCCTGTACAGAACCGATGACCAGATGCAGTGCTTACAGGTAGAAGACAACGGAATCGGAATAAAAGAAGAACACATGGAAAAACTTTTTAATTTCGGATTCACCACCAAGAAGGAAGGAACCGGGTTTGGTTTGCACTCCAGCATTAATTTTGTACACCAATGTGGCGGACACCTTTCAGCTCAGAGCAAGGGAGAAGACAAGGGGGCCATCTTTACGTTAAAACTCCCAGAGAACCAGAATCTTGAGAAGACTCAGGCACCACCACTGATTGTACACTGATCTCTATTTTGGCAATTTCATGGCCACTTGACCGGAAAACCACAATAAAAAATGAAGTAAAAAAAGCAGGTAAATGGCACTTATTTCGAAATTCTCTTAGGGAACCTGATCAGTTCATAGTAAAATTTTGGTGGCAGAATTTTTGTAAGGTGATCAGGAGCCCATGCCCGAAAAGCTTATCCGCCGAATGAAGTAAGAGATTTTTTCCTATTCAAGCTGAATCAGAACAAAACTCCCAAAACTTCAAGTGGACAGGGTAGGATTTTCGCCGCTGAGCATTCTGAAAGCCGATCGTGACCAGGCACCCAACTGATGTCACAAGGAGCGGGCAACCCGTGGATGATGTACTCGTTTTAAAAATAAAATTCCTGGTAGTCCTGTTGATTTCCATGACATTATTCATATCTCAACGCCTGCCCGTCATCATCACCGCAATCATAACCATTACCCTACTGGCTGCAACAGGGGTAACCCCCATAGACCAGGCTCTTTCCGGGCTCTCCAATGAAGCGACTGTGACCATTGCCGCTATGTTTATTCTAAGTGCAGGTCTGATCAGGACTGGAGCATTGGAACCCTTGATCGCCCTTCTTGCCCGGTGGTCTCGGGGTAGTGCGCCCAAGCTTATTCTGGCCATGGGCTGCACAGTCCCCATTGCTAGCGCTTTTATTAACAATACCCCTGTGGTTGTGATGATGGTGCCCGTTCTCATGTCACTGGGCCGCCGCTTTGATATAGCCCCGTCAAAACTCATGATGCCTCTGAGTTTTTTTGCAATCATTGGCGGAACCTGCACCCTGGTAGGTACCAGCACCAACCTTTTGATCGACGGCATTTATCGAGATAAAACTGGTGTGCATATAGATATTTTTGAATTCACGCCCCTTGGGATCATCTTCCTCATTGTTGGCGGCACTTTCATATTAACCATCGGAAAAAAACTGCTCCCCCATCGCGAATCTCTGAGTGCGCTTCTCCCAGTAAGCAAGAGATCCCACTATGTTACCGAAGTAATCATCCAAGAGAATTCAACGCTAGAAGGCAAGCTGGTGAAAGATTGTTTTCCCAAAGAAAGCTCCCTACGTTTCCTGCAACTTCAGAGAGATGATGATTTCTACCTGGCCTTCAACGCCCGAGAACTGCAAATTCAGGAAGGCGACGCCCTTATTTTGGAAGGCAGTCCCCAAGATTTAACGGACCTTCTTACGTCCAACAAGGTTGAATTGGGCACCGTTCTAGAAGACTCCGTTCGCGTCCCCATGCGAACATTTTCATTGACCATGTTCGAATTGGTGGTTCTACCAGATTCGCCCTACGTTGGCAGCAGGGTTCGAGAGCTTCAGCTCAACAAACATTATGGAGTCAAGGTATTGGCCATCCAGCGAGGAGGCCAGCATCACCGCATGGATATTCGCGGCATGCGCATTAAAGCAGGAGATATGATGTTGGTACAGGGCGATCTCAAGGGCATATCTTCCCTTAAAGACGCCTCAGAGCTTCTGGTTATTGAAGAAGTGGACAAGCATATCCGCAAGCCACACAAGGCGCGCATCGCCTTCGGCCTGCTTCTGGGCGTATTGCTTTTAACCACTCTCACCCAAGGAAGGGTGCCCCTTGTTGTGGCGGCCATGGCAGGGGTTGTGGGCATGGTTTTAACCCATTGCCTTAAAACCGAAGAAGTCATCAGCTCATTAGACTTTAACGTCCTCTTCCTGTTGGTTGGAACCATTCCCCTGGGTTATGGCCTGGACCATACGGGCCTGGCTTCCGACCTGGCATCTTTCCTCTATAATACCATTGGTAATAATCCATTTCTTATGATATCAGCTCTGTACCTTGCAACCAATATCCTAACGTCCCTCATCTCCAATACGGCGGTAGCAGTACTCATGACGCCATTAGCCCTGGACCTGGCTGCCCAGATGGGCGTTGACCCCAAACCCCTCATCATGGCCGTGGCCTTTGCAGCCAGCGCTGCCTTTGCAACACCCATTGCGTACCAGACCAATGTTATCGTAATGGGCCCGGGCGGCTATACATTTTCCGACTATGTCCGTGTGGGTCTGCCCCTCAGCCTGGTGCTTTGGGTTACTGCTTCCATCTGCATACCCCTTATCTGGCCATTCGGGTAATGTGTCGTCTCCCCATGATGAGTGTACCCTTTTTGAGTCAACGTATCTCGGGAAGAAGATTCCAACCACTCAAAAAGCAAAACACACATTTTACCAGACCATCACCCCTAATATCACCTATTCCAGAATGTTGCCTAACTCAGTACAGCCGATCCCCCTTAATCCTCTAATTAGGGCTTCCAAATTCAGGCTGTCTGGCATATTCTTTGCTCTATCGGTGGTGACCGAGTAAATTGACGACGAGGGCTTCATGTTTTTAAGATTCATCATCATTTCCAGTTTAACAATCATGGCATGGACTGCATCTGCACAGTCCAGTCAAACCCATTATGAAGAGCTAAAAGTTTCCATCCGACAGCTACACGTGAACGTGGTTGACAGAAAAGGCAATCCCATCAAGGGCCTTACAGCGGATGACTTTGTAATCAAACTTAATGGCAAGGAACAGCCCATCGATTCGGTGATGCCCATCTCCATGTCCAACACCATCTCCCAGGGAAGTGAGGTAAAAGCAGCTCCCACAGCTCCCATCCCTCAAATGGGCCGACGCCTTTTCCTTTTCATGTTCGATACCCAATACAATATTGGCCGAGACATTACCGAAGCCAGGGACAAGGTACTGGATTTTGTCAACAAAGACATGCTTCCCAATGATCTGGTAGCCGTCTTTACTCTCAGTCAAAAAAGAATCCGCATGGTAGCCAACTTTACCGGTGACAAAGATCAGCTGCGACGGTCTTTAAGAACCTTTGGAGCCGAACGCTTCAAAGAGACCGTTCACCTTACCAGCGGTTATTTCGCCAAGGATTATTGGGAACGCCAGGAAGCCATCTCAAAGGGTAGTTTTAGTGGTGTAGAACATGACACTGTCAGTTATTCCGGATTAGACAGCCTCTTTGCGGTGGGCAGCGATAAATACGGAGCCAATGCAGCCAATCAGGATCAAATTCAACAATTAGACAATACCATCCGTGATCAGATGCAATCCAGCGCAAATTCCTACATGACTCAGTTCAAGCAATTTGGCGAGATGCTAAGCGTAATAAAGGGCCGCAAGAACCTGGTCCTGCTTTCCGCCAGCTTCAATGGCTCATTGGCGCTGGGTGATAACTATGCACGGGACCCAGGCAGTTCCATGGGTAACCGGGCCAACCTTCACAGCGGCCTCACCCTTAGTGCCGCTGAATCTTTAATCGACGCGCTCAAGGGTTCTGGAACAGTTGTTTTTGCGGTAGACACGTCCCGAATCGTGGACTCCCAAAAATACAAGAACAGCCTTCACATGCTCAACAACTTCTCCGCTTCAACGGGCGGGCGTATGTTCTACAATATCAAAGATCTGAGCGTGGCGTTCAATAAAATCAAAACCATGACCAACGATTACTACCTCGTCAACATTCGGCCCAACCTCACCCTGCCCAAAGGTGAGTTGGCATCGGTTAAAGTAAGTGTGAACCGACCCAAGACCAAGGTATACACTTCAAAAGGCCTGTTATTGGAACCGGATTTCCAGAGATTGAGCGAAATGGAACGAAAGCTCATGTTGTCGGAGTATGTAGGTCGCGATATCATCTCCCTGGCCATCCCCATGGAAATGGACGTAGCCGCAGTGCCCAACACACAAGATGAGCGGGTTCGCCTCAACCTCACCATGCAGATTGAAGGGGATTATCTTCTGAACCATGCCGACCCCATGCAGCCCGCTGAATTCGAGATTTTTGCACTAGCCGTTGATAGAGACAGCAACATACTGGTTGATCAGGATTATCACACCTTTGGTTTCATACCACAGGACACACGAGAAGTTCTGCAAAAAACAGGTCTTGCTCATTTTTGCAATCTGTTCGTTCACCCCGGACACTATAAAGTGAAGCTGGTTGTTCGCAACTTGTTCAACGGCCACACAGCAAGCCTCATCAAAGATGTAGATGTAAGCGGCAAAACCATTGGCGGCCCATTACAATTGAGCATGGTTCCCTGGTTAACCATTGATCAAAAAGACGCCAACGTGGAAGTGGCAGGAGATAGTGGCCTTCAACTGAACAGCGGCGAGAGCCCATCGTCTCTGCTTAGCTTCCCCTACAAATTCAAAGAGGCCCAATTCCTTCCCACCGCCGAAAAAACCATCACAAACGGTCAGGCCCGCCTTATCTATCTTCTTGATGGTGCTCAGACCAACCGGGACGGCGACAAGGTAGCCGTAGCGGCCTTGGTGGCAGATGCAGAAGGCAAATATCAGGTAGCCCCTCCCAATGCACTACAATTCAAGGTCTTCCGTCCAGAAGGTCCAAATAAACCAGGTGCCCTGGTTCTGGCCTTGGATCTAAGCTCTATGAATCTGAAGCCTGAAACCCCTTATACCCTGCTCACTCGTATTAACATAGGAAACGCTCCCCCGGTTCGTTCTTCCTATGCTTTTACCACCCAAAACTAAAACCAGACAGTATCTTCTGAAAGAGAGAAACCCTTCGGCTACGGTCGAAGGGGTTTTTCCTTTGTTTGCCCCTCGAACAAGGAAAGACCGCCCAGATTTTTTTGGTATTCAGCCTTGTAGGCTTTCAGCATGGCCTGGTCATAATAATCCCTCCAGCCGCCCACCTGACCTTTCCTTATGAAACCACCCGGTTTCCCTTCACTAATGGACCCATCCAAATTCCTCACCTGATTCGCAAATAAAGGTTCAAAACGGCGCATGTACGTGATGGAAGAGCGCTCCAAAACCCGAGCCAATGTTTTGCGATCCGCTTGAAGTCCACAAAATTGGGCGATCTTCTTGATGGTTTCCTCTGGTTCCAATTTCAATTCTTCGTAGGTAATGAAAAGGAGCCGCAGATTGTGTGAATTGTCATGCCATTCACGTACGTGCTTAAACCAGGATCCGAATTGGAAGCGGCCTCTGAGGAACCATTGAAAAAAAGTAGCAAATGCCACATGGTTCTTACTGTGCTGCGCATATTGATGATGATAGGAAACAGCCGCATCGCGGCCATCTCTGGCAATATAAATATACCTACACCCGTATTTGGGAATCTGGAAATAGGGTAGGTGACTCTTCAGAAGACGCGGCGCTGGCAGATCCGTCAACTTCTGGCTGGGAAAAATAAACCCGGTCTCCAGCCAGGGTGAGACCCTGTCAATATGGCAGAAATCCATTTTGCCGTTAGTGGTCAATTGATAGAGGATCATCTGCAACCAGGTGGTGCCGGATTTGGGAAAGGAGGCGATAAAGATGTCGTCTTCATAACCTTCAAATAAAAGCCGGTTCCCGTGGTAACGAAGCCAGTTCCCTATGAGACAGCAGGGATCAAACCGTTTCAAGCATACAAATGGCTTGCTGAGCATAAGACAAACCCAGGCCAGAATCTTCTGGATCAAACCTGGCTTAAGGACCAAACGCCCATTGTGAGTGGCACTCATATCCACCTTCAAAAAACCATTCCGAAGCTACTGACCTGAAATACAGCCCACCATATCCAAAATACTAAATTGCGGCCAGGCAGGATACAACAAACTCACATTATCACAAAAACCCATGCAATCTTCATAGCCGTAGAAGTAAACATCGTCCAGCCACCAACCTTCTCTGCCCACACTGGAGTCGGTTCCCATCCTCCAGCGAATCATCATGGTTTGCCCCGCGAAGTCGGACATGTCAACAATCACCTTTTCATATCCGTCAGATCGGCCAGTCCAGGCAGCTCGTTCTGACAAGGCGCTGGAGATACTTAGCACATCATCGTAACCATTCTGTTTAAAGCGATTTGTATTCGGAGAAATGGCATTGCCATCCCCCGCTAGAATATCGAACCAATGCTCACCCAAATCGATGGAGTACTCCAATACCCCACCGTCGAAATGGAACTCAGTATAGTAGTTATGATGGAAGGATAAAAAATTGGAAGTTCCAACAGGCAGGCTAATTGCCTGATTATAAAGCAAGACCTGATCCTTGGGAAGATTCTCATCGTCACAAAACCAGGCGAGAGGGCTACTCAAAAAACCACTCTCTTCTTGAATCCAGCCAGAGCCGCCGCCACCTGGTCCAGGCATGACCTGCCAAAAACCTGTGGGGAGTTGAATGGGGTCCAATATCCAGTCAGAAACATCACCAGTGGCGAAACCATCCAAAATTTTGAGGTTCTGATCTTCAGTGCCTGAGCATGGCCCTGCTCCAAATCCCGGATTGTTTTCTGACCGGACCAAATAGAAATAAGGGGTAAGAAATTCGACGGAAACGTCAACAAAGGAAATATCAGTCAGGCAGGACGCCACCCGGTTAAAAGGGGACGGTTCAAAGTTGGGGTGGGTAGAGCGATAAACATTATATGAAACCTCAGTCCCACAATGAACACTAGCAGGCTCCCAGGAAACCACGATCTCACAATTAATGGAAGCGGCATTGGAAACAAATCCCACCCCATTAAAAACGGGAGGTGTCAAACAGTGTCCATCGGGCACAACAGTAACACATGAAGAAGCAGTTGACTCACAATACCCACTGCTATCCAAGGCGGTAACCACATAAGAATAGGACAACCCACCGGAGACCTGATAATCGGGAAGCCAGGTTCCCCCAAAAAGGGAATCATAAGGCACATCGGTTTCCGGATTGGGGCATCGATCAATGGCACGATAAATCCGATAGCCCAACGCGCCTGGAACAGGAGTCCAAGTAAGATTAACGCGGTTGTTTCCCTGGGCTTCGACACTCAGGGATTCAGGTTCTGCGGGGGCTTCGCAGACACATTCGGGTGGCGCATCAAAGTTTTCAACTACATCAAAATTGACCGGGTCGTCATTGTCCCAGGCCGCCACGCCCATCCCCCGCCTGGCGAAGGCTTTCCATATGAGACAACGATTGTCGCCATCAAATAATATTTCATCAGCAAGAAGAACCGCATCCCTGGCCTGAAGAAAGGTAGGCCCGCAAGGCATGAGTTTGTAGCTGTTCATTACCAGAGAATGGGCCATGATATTGCCGCCGCTGCCATGCACCAGGTCGTCCTCAAAGCCATAGGTCTCAACCAGAGCCCAGTAAACTTCCCACAGAGCCACAGCCCATACTTCGCCGGTTCCATGGGGCCTGTTTAAATGTGCAATATCTCCAAAGGTATGGGGGTTCACATTCATATCAACAGTGTAGGGAAAATTACGAATCCCCGGCCCGTGGAAATCGCCATCAACTGCATAGGCACCAATGCTTCGAGGCGTGTCCGCCCCATCTTGAGATTGAGTTGTAAGGGCCAAACTCCACCAGTCACTCCATCCTTCTCCCAGACCGCGACCCACCCCAAACAGACAATCCACATCTGATGGCCCACCCACCAGCCGACAACTCACCCCATGGGCATACTCATGAATGATAATGGAAGCATCTAGAGAACTGTCTCTATCAGGTTCGTCGAACAGGAACATCTGAAGTCGGGGCTTTTGGCCATCTGGCGGTGTAAAAAAAGTGGCGTTATTCAAACCCGCGCCATCTTGTGCGTCTGCCAGCAGTCGGTCACCATCCTGTCCCCCATGAAAAAAATTATTCTCCTGGAAATTACCACTCTCTTCATTGAAACCATAGATATAAAAAATATCGTGAAGTAGATTGCACCAATAAAACAGATTGGTCATGGCGGCCTTTTGATTGGAAGCCGCCAGCAAGGAAGTTCCCGGCTCCCAAAAAAAGTTGAAAATTCGATTATCCCCGCCTTCAACCAGATTCCCAGAATGGTTATTTGCATCCATGTCTTCCTGAACAGAGACATTGTTTCCCTGGGAGTTGGAGAACGCCATTCCAGGCAAGCCATCCACATTATGCCAACCAAATGGTGAAGCCACTCTTAAAGCAGGATCCACAACAAGTTCGTGATTGGCTCCTGGTTGGCCTGGCGAGACATAGGGAAAAGGGAAAACCCGATAGCTGTCTTGCCAGGTGCGAGAATTCACATCTATCACCTGGCCGGTAAGGGCATCCACTCGCAAGCTCCAACCCAAGCCAGACCCTTTTTCTTCAATAGCCATTTGCCATACCAGGGAAACACGGCCAGCATCACCCGAAAAATACATGAGTCTCACCGGAATAGGCGTTCTGGAAACAGAACCACCTTCAAAAAGGGTCTCCCGAGAAGGATCATTGAACCGTCGGATCAGCACTAAAGGCTCAACCCATTCGATACCAAGATATTGAGACGAAAATCTCACGGCTTGACCAGCACTCACAACGGGAACAATAGAGAGAGAGCCAGTTTTCAAGCCAGAAACAAAGTTGTGATTCACGCTCAGAATCGCCCCCTTGGAATCCACATTCACATGAAGGGTACCGTTAAAAACTTCAAGGCCTGCAAGCTGCTGCCTAAAGTAGAAATGGGTCACCCCAGTGTCGCGACTCTGGTAATGGTCTGTTATCACCATATCTTGGAGGTCTGAGGCGGTCAGGGTTAACTGGGAAGCCATGATCTGAAGCCTGGAGAGAACCTTAGCCACGGGATAGGGCTCGCCACCATAGATGAAAATGCCAACCAAAAAGGCCGACACAAATCAATTTTGCTAAGTGAAAACGCATGGACAGTCCAATTGCAATAATTCTCAGGTAGGCAAAGGGAAAATCTGCCCA
>Ga0316189_10006328_pt1 | contig 11285 bp, 9 predicted proteins | sample LowCovwburrow_MG_FD_204930 | JGI IMG/M metagenome (GOLD analysis project Ga0316189, IMG submission 204930) | Coastal sediment microbial communities from Maine, United States - Lowes Cove worm burrow | ecosystem: Environmental > Aquatic > Marine > Coastal > Sediment | place: USA: Maine... | reverse complement strand
AGATTGGTCAGCGCGTTGGAGAGCGCCGGGTCGAGCGACAAGGCTTTTTTGTAAGCTTGCTCCGCTTGGTCGAAGGTTTGCTCGTCCTCGTCGAAGCGACAGCCTTCGAGGTAATGTTCGTACGCGCGCGCACGATCGTCATGGTCGAAATGCAGCAGCCGAACGACGTCCGACGCCAGGCCGTCGATGCGGAAGTCGAGCACGGCTTGGCCGGTCGTCGGTTCGTAGGCGCCGGAGTCGTCCTGCACGACAAAGGCGCGTCCGTCTGCGAGTACCCGAAGCTCGGACAGCGGTCGCGTGGTCTGTGGAAACGCTTCACGCAAGGACTGCACCGAGCGGCGCACTTGTCGAAGAGGCACTCCCTGCTCGAGAAGGCCCTTGGCCGCTCGCACGCCGACTAAATCTTGGAAGCTGTAGTAGTTGCGGCCTTTGAGCCGCACGGACGGCCCGAGCAAACCCGAGCGGTGCCAGTATCGAAGCCTGGATGGATTGAAGCCGAAGAGGCGAGCCACCTCTGCCACGGTGTACAGGCCCGCGCGCGGATCATCTCGCGGAGGCGCCGGTTGAGAAGGCGCCGGCTCCAGGTTCGCAGCCCGGGTCAACTTGCCGTCCGCCCCGAAACCAACGCGAATTACGTTGTCTCGATCGCTGCCTTCGTTCACGCCTGTCTCCCGGCGTGAGGATAGGCCGGCCCGGCCTGCGTGCAAAGGGTCGAGGCCAAGCCGCAAGCCCTGGCCTACGGTGCTAGGGTTCGGGCATGGCGCATCCTCCGGAAGCAGGCCCGATCGCGTTTCTTTCTGACCTGCATGGCAATCTAAGGGCCCTCGAGGTCGTGCTGGTGGAGCTGGAGCGGCTGGGGGTCAAACGCATCTATGTCGCGGGCGACCTGCTCCTCGGCGGCGACGAGCCGCTCGGAGTCTGGCATCGGCTTCAAGCTCTAGGCGCGACTTGTACCCGTGGTCCGTCGGACATGGCGCTCGGCTCGGTCGATCCGACCAGCCTCGTTCCCATCGACGCCGAGCAACGCAAGCAGGCACGGCTGTTTGCGGACACGAGGGCGGCGATTGGGGACCTGGTGGCGGAGCGACTTCGCCGCCTGCCCGAACATCAACGGATTCCGCTGGTCGATGGACGCGAAGTCTTGATGGTGCACGGCTCTCCGGCCGACCCCAGTCGCGAGCTCGGTCATGACTTGAGCGACGACGAAATCTTGGCGCTGCTCGACGACGACCCTGCGGATATCATCGTCTGCGGAGCGACCCATGTTCCGTTCCAGCGCGCGGTCGCCGAGTATCACATCGTGAACGTCGGCTCGGTGGGCGCCGCCCCAGAGGGACAGGTCGCCCACTACACGGTTCTCACACCACGAATGAGCAGCGCAGATATCCTCCAGGACTGGGTCAGCTACGAGGAGCCCGAGGTGTCTTAGCCCGCCACGGCCTTGGGCTCATCGGGCTCTTCGGTTCTCGCGCGAAGCATCTCGACGCGTCGAACACGCCGTTCGTCCGCGTCGAGGATCACCACGCGATACGGCCCCGCGACGACGGTCTCTCCGAGCGCTGGAACCTGACCGAGAAGGTGCACCAACATGCCGCCGAGCGAATCGAAATCGCCCTTGTTCTCGCAAATCGATTCGCCAAGCTTGTCTTCGAGGTCGTAGACCGAGATGCTTGCGTCTACGAAGTAATGGCCGGGCGCGCGCTCGTAGACCAAGGGGGCCTCTTCGTCGTGCTCGTCCTGAATCTCGCCGACGATCTCTTCGACGATGTCTTCGAGGGTGACGATGCCGGCGGCTCCGCCAAATTCGTCGACCACGACGGCAAGATGTGAGCGCCGCCGTTGCATCTCTCGAAGCAGCACGCCGATCTTTTGGCTCTCTGCTGCAAAGAAGACGGGCTTTCGAAGGACGTCCACCAAGAGTGTCTCGGCTGCATTCGAGCTCGTGCGCAGAAGCTGAAAGAGATCTTTGGCGTAGAGAATCCCTTCGACCTGATCGACTTGCCCACGGTACACCGGGTAGCGGCTGTGACCGGACTCGACGATGCTCGCGAGCACCTCATCGATGCTGGTGTCGATTTCGAACGCCACGACTTGTGTCCGAGAGACCATGATCTCCCGGGCTACCGTGTTCTTGAACTCGAGGACGCTGCGGAGCATCTGCGCGTGTTCCTCGGCGATGGTGCCTGTTTCTTCGCCTTGCTCGATGACGTGCTCGACCGTCAGCTCGGCCAGTCGACCTGGGTCGTGCAGCTGGATGGCGGGCACCGACTTCTGAACGAGCTCCTCGATCCAGTTCAGTGGCGCCGCAAGCGGCGTGAGGACGAGGTCGAGCGGACGGAGCCATTTCCAGATCCGTAAGGTAGCCTGCCCTGAACGCTGGCGGACCACCGCACCGGCGACCGTCGCGACCAGCGCGTAGGCCAGAGAAACACCGAGCACTCCAAGGACGGCCACCCAGACCCCATGGGACTGAACCAGCAGGTAAGCCGCGAATGCCGAAGCCAAGGTCAAGCAGAGCACCCGGCCCAGCAAGAGACGAGACTGCACGGCGGTGAGGTCTACGAGCACGCGCTGGGCAACCTTGGCGTTGCCGCTGTCTGACTCGAGCAGCGCCTGCAAACCCGCTTCACCGAGCGTGTGCAAGCCGGCGCTAACAGCTGCAAGCAGCGCGCCCAGACCCACGCCACCGACTATTGCGGCGGCCAACTGTATACTTGGAACGTCCAAAGACCTTGTGAGCTCTTAGAGTACCGAGGACCGCAATCGGCCGCAACAGCCAGGGTCAATCACCCCTGAGCCTGGTCGCGAAGGGCCCGAATTCGCAGGCGAAGGGCGTTGAGCCGGATGAATCCGGTCGCGTCTTGCTGATCGTAAACCTCGTCCTCTTCGAAGGTCGCGAACGCGGGGTCGTAGAGGCTGAGGGGGCTTCGGCGCCCCACGACAGTGGCGCTGCCCTTGTAGAGCTTGATGCGCGCCTCGCCGGTGACGTCTTTTTGAGCATCGTCCATGAGAGCCTGGAGCATCTCGCGCTCCGGCGCGTACCAAAAACCGCGATAGACGAGCGAGGCGTACTCCGGGATCAAACCGTCGCGAATTCGCAGCACCTCCCGGTCGACGGTGATCGACTCGACGGCCCGGTGTGCTTTTTGAAGGATGGTCCCGCCTGGCGTCTCGTACACACCCCGCGACTTCATTCCCACGAATCGGTTCTCGACGAGGTCGACACGGCCGACGCCATGCCTGGAGCCGAGCTCGTTGAGACGCGCGATGAGCGCAGCCGGGGAAAGTCGCTCGCCGTCGACGCTGACCGGATCGCCCTTCTCGTAGCCGATGACGATGTACTCGGGCGTGTTCGGAGCGTCTTCCGGGTCGATCGTCCAACGAAACATGTCTTTGAGGGGTTCGTTCCAGGTGTCTTCGAGAACGCCGCCTTCGTAACTGATGTGGAACAGATTGGCGTCCATCGAGTATGGCTTCTCGGCCGTGACTTCGATCGGGATCTTCCGGTCCTTGCAGTAGTCTATGCAGTCGCTCCGGGATTTCAGGGACCAGGTCCGCCAGGGCGCGATGATCTGAATCCGAGGGTCGATCGCCATCGCGGTGAGCTCGAAACGAACCTGGTCGTTGCCCTTGCCTGTTGCACCGTGCGAAATCGCCTCCGCCCCCTCGGCTCGGGCGACGTCCATCATCGCCTTTGCGATGATGGGCCGGGCGATCGAGGTGCCGAGCAGATAGTCGCCCTCGTAGACGGCGTTCGCTCGCAGCATCGGGAAGCAGAAGTCACGGGCGAACTCTTCTTTGAGGTCCGCGATGATGCACTTGGAAGCACCGGTCGCGCGGGCCTTCTCGTCGAGACCGCCGAGCTCCTCGCCCTGACCGACGTCCGCGCAAAACGCGATGACTTCGGCGTCGTAGGTCTCTTTGAGCCAGGTCAGGATGACCGAGGTGTCGAGCCCGCCGCTGTAGGCGAGCACAATCTTCTTAGGGGAGCCAGCCATGGGGCCCGATGGTAGTGGGCCGCCGACCCGGTGCAAGCGGGCGCTGTCAGGCGACCCGGATGATGGCCTTGGCTTCCAAAAGCTCCGTGAAAACGCGAAGCGCTTCCAACCTTCCCATCTGGCAGATATCGAGCACCTCTGCGACCGTCGTCTGGCCGTCTACCAGCGAGAGGAGGAAGGCTGCCTGAGGGTCCAAGCCGAGCCACTTCACCTTCGCCGGCGGGACCGCGAGGTTGAAGATGTAGTCGAGCGAGCCGATTCGGGTGGTGTACCGGGTCTCGAGTCGGGTCCGGCTGTTGCTGGCGTACTGCTGCGCGCTTTCGTCGTCGGGGTTCAGCCCGAGTTGCAGCTCCGCCGCGCTCAGCGACCTCGCATAGTCACCAAGCGCGAAACTGTCGGCAATCTCGGCGTGGATGAGCTCGGGGCTGGGCGCATCGGCATCCCCTGCCTCGTGCAGTGCGGGCGGCGGAGCTGTTGGTGGCAGGCTACGGCGATCGCGATCGACGACCCAGGCGTCTCCGGAGAGGCGACGGGTCGGGCGCTCGTGAATGTCTTGTTCAGTAGACCCGCCGACCAAGTCGATCGTGCCCTTGTCGCCGAGCACGCTCGGAAACGAGGAACCGCTGGAACCGGGTTTGCCCGAAGCCATGCGTCAAGCCGACTTGCCGACGACGCCCTTGAACATGCGCTGCGTTCGCCCGAGCGACTCGATCTCGTCCCCTAGCGCTGCGATGTCTCCGCGCTCGAGCAAGGTGCGAGCATTGTCGACCACGCCCTTGGCCTTGTCGATGGCGTCACGCCCAAAGTCGCTGCCGGCGACGATCGACTCGACCTCGGGGAGGAGGCGCTCGATTTCGGCGATGAGCGTTTCGGCTTCCTGCCGGACCTTCTCGGAGGCCTCGTCCTCACGCCGCGAGACAGCGAAATCCGAAGCGTCGACCATCATCTCGTTGATTTCGTCTTCGGTGAGGCCGCTGGTCGCCGTGACGGTGATCGACTGCTCCTTGCCAGTCTCGACGTCCTTGGCGTGGACACTGACGATACCGTCCGCGTTGATCTCGAAGGTCACCTCGACTTCGACCTGGCCAGCGGCCGCGCGGCGGAGGCCGGTCAGAATGAACTCGCCGAGAAGCTCGTTGTCTTCTGCGCGCCGCGACTCGCCCTGTAGGACGAGGATTTTCACGGCGGTCTGGTTGTCACGAACCGTGGTGAATGGCTTGCTGCGCGACGTTGGGACCGTCGTGTTCTGAGGGATGAGCTCTTCGAAGTAGCCGCCAACGACCATGATGCCGAGGGTGTGTGGCGTGACATCGAGCAGCACCATGTCCATCTCGGGCGAGTCGTCGACGAGGGCGGCGCCCTGAATCGACGCGCCGAGACCGACCACCTCGTCGGGATGGACTCCCTTGCAAGGGTCGCGCTGGAAGAACTTGCTGACTCGCTCCTGGACCTTGGGCATGCGGGTCATGCCGCCGACCAAAATGATGTCTTCGATTTCGTCCTTGTCGAGGCCGGCTTCCCCGAGCGTGAGCTCGCAGATTTGAACCGTGCGATCGACCAGGTCTGCGGTGAGCTCCTCGAGCGTTGCCCGCGTGAGCAGTCGCTGAAGATGGAGCGCCTCGTTGCGGGCGCTCGAAATGATGAAGGGCAGGTTCACCTCGGTTTCGGTGACCGCCGAAAGCTCGCACTTGGCCTTCTCGGCTGCGTCTTTGAGCCGCTGCAGCGCCATGCGGTCTTGGCGCAGGTCGATGCTGTGCTCGTGCTGGAAGCCTTCGACGAGCCAGTCGATGACCCGCTGGTCGAAATCTTCGCCGCCGAGGAACGTGTCGCCCGCCGTGCTGATGACCTTGAATACACCCGTACTCGCGATCTCCAAGATCGAAATGTCGAAGGTGCCGCCACCGAGGTCGAAGACCGCCACGGTGCGATCGATGTTCTTGCCGAAACCGTACGCGAGCGCTGCCGAAGTCGGCTCGTTGATGATGCGAATCACGTCGAGGCCGGCAATCGCGCCAGCGTCCTTGGTCGCCTGCCGCTGGTTGTCGTTGAAGTATGCGGGCACCGTCACGACGACCTTGTTGACCTCTTCACCGAGGTAGTCCTCCGCGACCATCTTCATCTCTTGAAGGACCATCGCGCTGATCTCGGGAATGCTGTAGACCTTATCCCGCATCTTGATACGGCAGTCGCCGTGCGGACCTTCCACGATGTGGAACGGTGTGGTCTGAATCGCGTTCTTGACCTGCGGCGTCTCCCACTTCCGTCCGATGAGGCGCTTGCAGGCAAACACCGTGTTCTCGGCATTCGTGACGGCCTGTCGCTTTGCGATGTGGCCCACCAAACGCTTGCCCCCCTCGGTCACGGCCACCATCGACGGGGTGACCTTGTAGCCCCCTCGGTTCGCGATGACTACGGGCGTGCCGCTTTCGACGACGGCGACGCACGAGTTGAACGTACCTAGATCAATCCCGATGACTCTTTCCATGCCCCACTTCCAAAGCGCTCAGATGCGAAAGTCGCATCACCCCTCGAGCTGCTTCCTAAGATTTTTCACCATCTCGTGGCTCGGGTCCAGCTTTGCAGCCTCATCGAGCTCCTTTGCGGCGCTGTTGTCCATGCCCGCCTGGATGTAGATTCGGGCCAAAAGCAGCCGTGCTTCGAGCGAATCCGGGGCTAAGTCGAGGCTCCGGTGCGCAAAATCGCGGGCTTTTCTGAGATCACCGCCCGCGCTCAGAAGCGCCCTGGCCGCCCGGCGAGGAGCGATTGGGTCTTCTGGAGCGGCCTCAGCCACCTTGGCCCAGGAAATGCTCGCCGCGGCCCAAAGGTTGTTGTCTTCCTCGTAGCGGGCCTGCTCCCGGTGGATGTCGATGAGCTGGACCCGAAGGTGCGAGTTGACCCGGCGGTACTGCTCTTGAACGTCGCTGCGACTCGAGTCGAGGGTGATCGCCATTCGCAATGCCGTGGCCGCTGCCGCCAAATCTCCCTGGGCCTCGGCCTGGCGCGCGGCCTCGACATGATGCTCTGCTCGGTCGACGCCACCGGTGAGCCCAGCGGTCCGCTTGAGCGAGCGAGTGAGATCTCGAAGCGCCGTCTTCGTTCCGACTTTGGTTACAGGTGCGGGCATCGATCGCTCCGAGCCGCTCCTCTTCGGCGGCTGCAAGGATCGGCCGCCGAGCTTTCGCTGGAGAAGCTCGCGCTTGCGCTGCATGCGCTCGTGCTCCGGCGTCCCGGGCACGATGGGAACGGACTTCTTCGCCGGTACCTGGCTTGGCTGCCATTGCCTGGACGGGGCCGCGACCTCGACTGGCTCGACCGGCTCGACCGGCTTGGCCTGGCGCTCGGCGACGGGCGCCCTAGTGAGTGCCTTGGACATGGCCTCGGCGCGTTGCTCGACGCGGCTGATCTGTTGTTCGGCCGCGGACACGGCGATGCTTCGACCCAGGTAGCGATCGTACGCCTCACGCTTCTTGTTGCGGCCGAGCACTTCGTACGCATCGGTGACCTTGCGGAAGATCACTTCCATCTGCGCTTTGAACGAGCCGAGACGCTTTCCGTAGTATGAATCCGGATGGAAAGTCTTGGAGAGCGCGAAATAGGCGGCGCGAATTTCAGCGCGGTCGGCGCCCATCGCGACGCCGAGGAGCTCGTAGTGATTGAGCTTGTCGGCGCGATGGAAGGTCCGGACGATCTCTTGTTGAAGCGCTTCGTCGATCTCCACATCCTCGATCAGTTGCGCAGCAGGTGGCGCGCTCGACACTTTGGCGCCAAGCCATTCGACGATTCCCTTTTCGATGAGCCGCTCGATCGACTCGGAGACGAGGGTGGGCTCGAGCACGGTCAGGTCGGCGATGTCATGGACGTTGAGGACGCCGTCGATGCACGAATGCACGAACGCCTCCTGAGGGCTCATGCTCTGCGCCCGCGCGTCCGCCTCTTCGATTTGTCGCGGAATCCGCTCCTCCGACATCGACTGTCTACTCGCCCCCCGTCTCCATAGTCTAGCGTGGCACTCCGCACCGCAGCCACTTCGCCGGTGCTAGACGATCAGCCACTCGAGTAGAGCCTTCTGGGTGTGTAGCCGGTTCTCGGCTTCGTCCCAAACCCGGGACTGCGAGCCATCGATGACGGCTGCGCTCACCTCTTCACCGCGATGCGCCGGCAAGCAGTGGAGGAAAATCGCGTCGGACGCCGCCCGATTCATGGCGGCCTCGTCGACGATGAAGCCGGTAAAGGCTCGCTCCCGCTCCTTTGCCTCTGCCTCCTGCCCCATGCTCGCCCAGACGTCGGTGGTAACCACGGAGACGCCGTCCAGAGCCTCCTCGGGCCGTTCGACGACGCGAACCTTGGCGCCGTGCGCTCGGGCATCTTTCAACACCTGCTCATCTGGCTGGTACCCAGGGGGGCAGGCGAGGACCAGCTCGAAACCCGCGACGGCCGCGGACGCGATCCAGGAATGAGCCATGTTGTTGCCGTCGCCGATCCAGGCCACACGCGCGTCCCCGAGCGCAGGTCCGACGTTCTCGCGAATCGTCATCATGTCCGCGAGGAGCTGGATGGGATGAACCTGATCGGAGAGCCCATTGATGACGGGGATAGTGGAGTAGCGCGCGAGCGCGTCGAGGCGCTCATGCCCGAAGGTCCGGTAGACCACGCCGTGAACGTAGCGGCTCAGCATGCGCGCCGTGTCTTCGATGGGCTCGCCGCGACCGAGCTGCGTGTCTCTCGAGTTGAGCGTGACTGGCTGCGCGCCGAGCTCGTGAATGCCGACTTCGAACGACAGGCGCGTTCGCGTCGACGCTTTCTCGAACACGACGGCGACCGACTTACCCTGCAAGGGCTGTGGATGCGCGGACGTGCCTCGAAGAGCCTTCAACTCTTCGGCGCGATCGAGCACTGTGAAGAGCTCGTCGCGGCTCAGGTCGTAAATCGTCAGGAAGTGGCGGGTCATGGCTGCCTCGGCGCGTCTGCGAGAACTTTTTCCAAGATCGAGAGGCCCTCGTCGAGCTCATCTCGAGTCACGTTGAGGGACGGCGAAATCCGGACGACGTTGCCGCCTGCGAGGGTGAGCAAGAGCCCCGCGGCGTGAACCGCAGCAAGGGTGGCGGCGGCATCGACGTCATCGGCAAGGACGATGCCCTGCAACAGGCCGATGCCCCGCGTGCCCACCGTGCTTGAAAGCCGCGAATCGATCCCTACGAGCCGGCCCGCCAGATACTCACCGAGGCGTCGCGAGTTCTCGACGAGCCCTTCCTCGTCGATGATGCGCAAGACGGCAAGGCCCGCCGCACAGGCAAGCGGATTGCCGCCAAAGGTGCTCGCATGGCTGCCGGGAGGAAGGCCTCCCGCAAGCCGCTGCGTCACCGCCATGGCGCCCAGCGGAAATCCTCCGCCGATGCCTTTGGCGAGCGAGCAGGCATCTGGGACCGTGTCGAACCATTCCTGTGCGAGGAAGCGGCCGGTCCGGCCGTAGCCGGTTTGGATTTCGTCGAAAAAGAGCAAGGCGCCTCGCTCGTCACAGATGCGACGCGCGCCTTTGACGAACTCCTCGGTGCCCATGATGATGCCGCCCTCGGCCTGAATCGGTTCGAAGATGACGGCCGCGGTTCTGTCGGTCACCGCCGCATCCAGGGCGGCGAGATCGTTGAAATCGACGAAGCTCACGCCTTGCACCAGAGGCTCCATGCCCAGGTGGTACTTGCGTTGGCCGGTCAGGGATAGCGAACCCATCGTTCGGCCGTGGAAGCTGTTGAGCGTCGAAACGAACTCCGTTCGTTTCTGGTCGCCTTGGTCGTAGTGGTAGCGCCGCGCGAGCTTGAGCAGCGCCTCGTTGGCTTCGGAGCCGCTGTTACAGAAGTAGACCTTGTCGAACGGCGTCCGCGCGCAAATCGATTCGGCCAGCTCGATGGCGCGGTCGTTGTAGAAGATGTTCGACACGTGCATCAGACGCGAGGCCTGCTCGGCGATCGCCGCCGTCAGCGTCGGGTGGCTGTGCCCCACCGAAAGGACGGCAATCCCGCCTGACAGGTCCAGGTACTCGCGGCCGGATGCGTCGGTCACGCGGCGGCCGCGCCCATGCGTTAGAACGAATGGCGCGGGTGCGTAGTTGCCGAACTGAACTTCTTTTGCGGTCCGGAGCATGTCTTGCTGCCTGGTCATGCGGTGCCTTGGCGGAAGCTGGCGACATACCACCATTGCCCGGGGCCGTCGACCCTGGGTCAGCAGGCTTAGCGCGTGATTTCGGTGCCGATGCCTTGGTCGGTGAAGATCTCGAGGAGCACCGCGTGCCGCACCCGGCCATCGATGATGTGCACCTTGCGGACACCGCCGGCCAGGGCACTCAACGCGCAGTCGACTTTCGGGATCATGCCGCCCTCGATGACGCCATCGTGTTTGAGGGCGTCGATTTGGGAGGCGCTGAGGGAGCTCGCCACTTCGCCGTCCTTGCCGCGCACGCCTTCAATGTCGGTGAGCAGCATGAACTTCCGTGCCGACAGTGCCTCGGCGACCTTGCCAGCCACCGTGTCGGCGTTGACGTTGAGCGAGTTGCCTTCGGCGTCGACCGCCACAGGCGCAACGACCGGGATGAAGCCATCGTCGACGAGGCGACGGAGGATGTCGGGGTTGACCTGGGTGACCGCGCCGACACGTCCCGGGTCGACCCACTTGCCGCTCTTGGTCTTCATCTTTTCGACCCGCTTGGCCCGAAGGAAGGCATCGTCCTTGCCGGTGAGCCCAATCGGCCGACCGCCATGACCTGCGATGAGCGAAACAATCTCTGAATTGAGCTTGCCACCGAGGACCATCTCAACGACTTCCATCGTGTGCTCGTCGGTGACACGTAGCCCTTCGAGGCGCTCGGAGACCACGCCCAAGGACTTGAGCATTTGGTCGATCTGCGGTCCGCCCCCGTGCACCACGACCGGATGGAGCCCCACGTACTTCATCAGCACGACGTCGCGTGCGAAGCTATCCCGCAGCTGCGGGTCCACCATCGCATGGCCGCCGTACTTGATGACGAAGATCTCCCCATGGAAGCTCCGTATGTAGGGGAGCGCCTCTTGGAGGGTCGCGGCTTTCTGGATCAGGTGGTCCACGGGGTGGCGTATAGCAGACGATCGGGGCGCGGAACAAAGGCGCGACATGGGGTTGCGTCGAACGGCCCGGCTTGCAGATCTGGTCGGATGCACTGGCGGGCTTGGACCAGGCAAGCCGAGCCTCGGAGCTCGCGCCAATCTGCGGTGGTCGCTGTCTTGCAGATTGGCACTCACACGTCGACTCCACCCCACA
>Ga0316189_10006326_pt1 | contig 11287 bp, 8 predicted proteins | sample LowCovwburrow_MG_FD_204930 | JGI IMG/M metagenome (GOLD analysis project Ga0316189, IMG submission 204930) | Coastal sediment microbial communities from Maine, United States - Lowes Cove worm burrow | ecosystem: Environmental > Aquatic > Marine > Coastal > Sediment | place: USA: Maine... | reverse complement strand
ACCGTCGCCGTGCTGGGATCCGGTATTGATACCATTTACCCGCGAGACCACCGCGACTTGGGGCGACGCATCGTGCTCGGTGGTGGCGCCGTCATCAGCGAAATGCCGCCGGGCACGCCGCCAAAACCTTTCCATTTCCCCATTCGCAACCGAATTATCAGCGGACTCAGCCACGCGGTCATCGTGGTCGAGGCCCAGCCGCGCTCTGGTTCACTGGTGACCGCCCGTCATTGCCTGGAACAGGGACGAGAACTTTTTGCCGTTCCGGGTCCCATCAATCAGCCAGGCTCGCAAGGCACCAATCAATTGATCGCCAAAGGCGAGGCCCAACTGGTGCTCAGCCTTGAATCCATACTTGAGCATTTAGGCCCTATTCTCGGCCTGGCTGCCCAACATCAGGCGCGTTTGGAAGCCGTGATCGAACACCCTCTTTCGAAAAAAATATACGAAAGACTTGACGCGTTCGAGCCCTTGCCATTAGATTTACTCGTTGCTGAGCTTGGTGAGGAGACTGGCGTACTGCTTGCTCGCCTCGTTGAACTCGAAGCACGGAACCTGGTAGAACGTAGGCCCGGTCACCTGTATGTACGAAATCCACTGCAGCTGTGATTTGGATTCTCAGACACCAAAGGGTAGATAGAGGCGGCTCCTTTTTGAATTTTTGTTTTTATTTGGCTATTGGCGACATTTTTTGCCCGGCCTTTTTGGAGATTTCCTCTATTATCCTCTTGAAACCGAGCGAACCGCCGTATATATAAACGTAAGGTGGTTTACAGGAGCGCGTAATGGCAGCAAAGTCACTAGTCATCGTAGAGTCCCCGGCCAAAGCCAAGACAATCAACAAGTATCTTGGCGATGGATTTCAGGTTTTAGCATCCATGGGCCACATCCGGGATCTGCCCACCAATCGATTGGGGGTCGACCTGGAGAAAGGCGATTTTGAGCCCAATTACATCACCATGCCTTCTAAGAAGAAGGTGATCACGGAACTCTCTGCGGCGGCAAAAAAAGCTAAGGATGTGTATCTGGCTCCTGACCCTGATCGCGAGGGTGAAGCCATCTGTTTCCATTTACAGGCAGCCGTGATCCCCGAAAAGACGCCCACCTACCGTGTGCTCTTCAACGAGATCACCAAGGTGGCCGTTCAAAAGGCCATCGCCAACCCAGGCACAACCAACAACAATCGGGTGGACGCGCAACAGGCACGGCGCATCCTCGACAGACTGGTGGGTTATTTGATAAGCCCCGTGCTGTGGAAGAAGGTCAAACGTGGTATCTCAGCGGGTCGAGTCCAGTCGGTGGCCCTGCGCATGATCGTGGAACGCGAATACGAAATCGTCGCCTTCGATAAAGAAGAATACTGGTCGTTCTACGCCGATGTAGAGGGTGCCGAGAAACCCCAGTTCCGTGTGCGTCTCGTGCGCTGGGAAGGCCAGGCCATTCGTCAAGGCAACAAGGCCACCAAGCGGGCCATCGAAAACGAGGAACAAGCACGCGAAGTGGAAAAGGTTCTGCGTAGCAATCCTTTTGTGATCAGCGATATCAAACGAAAGGCAAGGAAACAGAATCCAGCCACGCCGTTTACCACGTCGAAGTTGCAACAGGATGCATCTCGCGCCTTGGGCTACAGTGTGAAACGGGTGATGATGATCGCTCAGAAACTCTACGAGGGTATTGAGATCGAGGGCGAGCCCGTTGGTTTGATCACCTACATGAGAACAGACTCGACCCGGGTCAGCGAAGAAGCCATCACCCAGGTGCGCGATTACATCACCAAGGAATACACACCGGAGTATCTGCCCGAAGAAGCACGCCGGCCCAAACAGAAGGCGAACGCGCAGGACGGCCACGAAGCCATCCGGCCAACGCAGGTGGGTCTTACCCCTGACAGCGTGGCGGATAGCCTCAGCAACGAAGAATTACGTCTTTATACCCTGATCTGGCGTCGCTTTGTGGCATCGCAGATGACAGCAAAGAAAATGGATGAGACCATTCTCACCATTCAATCCGGCGATGGCGAGTTGGAAGCACGCGGTCTGGTGACCACCTTCCCCGGTTTCTCCACGCTATATACGGAGAAGAAGTCGACTGCTCAGAAGGACGATGAGGGCGACAAGGCCGATCTCCCCGCCTTGGAAGAGGGTGAAACCCTCAAGGTTCACGAGATCGAGCTGAAGCAGAACTACACCAAACCGCCGGCCCGTTACTCGGAAGCCTCGTTGGTTAAAGCGCTTGAAGAAAACGGTATCGGTCGCCCCTCGACCTATGCCTCCATTCTGTCCACCATCCAGAGCCGCGACTACGTAGAGAAGCGGGATGCCCGTTTCTGGCCCTCCGAGTTGGGCATGGTGGTTATCGACCTGCTCACCAAGTCGTTCCCGGACCTGATGGACATCAAGTACACGGCTCGCATGGAGAGCCGCCTCGACGAAGTAGAGGCCGGCGAGCTTTCCTGGACCGAGCTGCTCAAGATCTTTTACGACGGCTTCAAGACAGAGTTGGAAGAAGCCGAGGCCAACATGCCCAACATGAAACGCGATGGCCTGCACACGGACCTCAAGTGCGAGGAATGTGGTCGCGAAGTGGTCATTAAATCCGGCAAATATGGCCAGTTCCTGTCTTGCTCGGGTTATCCCGACTGCAAATACGCCAAGAAGATCAAGGACATGAAGATCGAGGATACCGAGATACCGGTGCTCAAGGTCATGATCGGCAAGGGCGACGATGCTCCGCAAACCCTCGACAAACCTTGTCCTGACTGCGGCGGCGAATTGGTGCGCAAGCGCGGCCGCTACGGCGAGTTCGTGGCCTGTTCCAATTACCCGGAATGCAAGCACATCCACAAAGAGACCATTGGGGTTAAATGCCCCAGCGATGGCTGCGACGGCGAGATTCAGCTCAAAAAGTCGAAGCGCGGCAAGATCTTCTATAGTTGTGTGAATTACCCCAAGTGCGACTACGTCTCTTGGGACAAGCCGACAGGTGAAGCCTGCCCAGACTGTGCCGCACCAACAACGTTCGAAAAGAAACGCAAAAAGGATCCGGTGATTTACTGCAGTAAGAAAGAATGCGGTTTCTCCCGTTCCCTCGAGGAAGAGGCTGTCGTCAGCAGCTGAGCCTGCCCGACAATCCCTCTCATGGCCGGCGCCGGACCTGGGTCCGCAGCGCCGGTTTTGGCGTTTACCCCTACCTTCTGCCCTCCGGGAGTCCCCATGAGTTTTTCCATGCTCCGCGTCAAAGGCGCCAAAGAACATAATCTCAAGAATATCGACGTAGATATGCCGCGTAACCAACTGGTGGTGATCACCGGTGTTTCCGGATCGGGAAAGTCGTCCCTTGCCTTCGATACGATTTACGCGGAGGGCCAGCGCCGCTACGTGGAATCCCTGTCCTCCTACGCCCGTCAGTTTCTGGATCAGATGGACAAACCGGATGTGGAATCGATCGAAGGGCTCTCGCCGGCTATTTCCATCGAGCAGAAAACCACCAGCCGCAACCCCCGTTCCACGGTGGCCACGGTCACCGAGATCTACGACTACCTGCGTTTGCTGTTCGCACGCGTCGGTCGGCCCCATTGCCCCAGTTGCGATAAACCCATTGCCAGCCAATCTTCTTCCCAGATTGTTGAGACGATTATGGGCTATCCCCAAGGCACCGGCCTGCAGATCATGGCCCCGGTGATTCGCGATCGCAAGGGCGAGTTTAAAAAGCTGTTCGCCGAACTCAAGGTCAAGGGCTATTCCCGTGCGGTGGTGGACGGCGAGTCAATTCGCCTCGACGAACCGCCCGACCTGGACAAGAAGTACAAGCACACCATCGAGGTGGTCATCGACCGCATTAAAGTCAATGCAGACAAGCGCGACCGCATTGCCGACAGCGTGGAGATTGCTGTCCAGTTGGGCGAAGGCATGGTCAAGCTAGACTTTCCTCGCGACGAACGGGAACCCATTTATCTGAGCGAGGATCTGGTCTGCCTGGACTGCCAACTCTCTTTCCCGGAGCTACAGCCGCGCGACTTTTCTTTTAACTCGCCCCATGGTGCCTGCCCCAAATGCGACGGCCTGGGCGAGACACGAACCTTCGATCGCAGCCTGGTGGTTCCCGACCCCAGGCTTTCCGTGAGTCGCGGCGCTCTGGAACCGTTTGGTTCTGATCGCGATACCTGGCACATGAGCCAGATTCGCCAGCTGGCCGGTTATTATGATTTTTCCACCAAGACGCCCTTTAAAGACCTGCCCACCCTGATCCAGACGATCCTGCTCATGGGCGATAAGGTAGATCAGTTGTACACCTTCGAAAAGAATGGCAACAAGTACGAGTTCAAGACCCGTTATGAAGGAGTGATCCCCAACCTGAAACGTCGCTACCGGGAGACCTCCTCGCAGCGCATTCGCGACGACTTACAAAAGTATATGGCCCTCAATAACTGCGAGGATTGCAGCGGCGACCGTCTCAAGCCCATGCCCCTGGCCGTTCGCATTGAGGACCGCAATGTCTCGCAGTACACCCGTCTCTCCGTGGCCGATGCCTACCAGGCTTTCGAAACGCTACCCCTGCACGGCAACGACCGCTTGATTGCCGACAAGATTCTCAAAGAGGTCGTGGAGCGCCTGAAATTCCTCAACGACGTGGGGCTCGGCTATTTGACCCTCAACCGCGGCGCGGCCACGCTTTCCGGCGGCGAGAGCCAGCGCATTCGCCTGGCCACTCAGATTGGCTCGAAGTTGATGGGCGTGCTCTACGTGCTGGACGAACCCAGCATCGGGCTGCATCAGCGCGACAACCAAAAGCTGCTGTCCACACTCAAGAACATGCGCGATCTGGGCAATACGGTGATCGTGGTTGAACACGATCAAGAGACCATCGAGGAGTCTGATTACCTGATCGATATCGGTCCGGGCGCGGGTGAACACGGTGGCGAAATTATCTTCGCCGGCCCTCCTTCGGAGATCGCGTCCTGCCCTGAGTCACTCACGGGCCGCTTCCTTTCCGGAAAAGAGGTGATCGAGACCCCCAAAAAGCGGCGCAAGTTCAAGAAGCGGGAGATGCTCCAGATCAAGGGCGCACGTCAGAACAACCTCCAGAACATCGACGTGCAGATCCCGCTCCAGGTGTTCACTTGTATTACCGGGGTCAGCGGTTCGGGCAAGTCGACCCTCATCCACGAGATCTTGTCCAAGAGTGCGGCGCGCTTCATCAACCGTTCTACCGCACGACCCGGTGCGCACGACAGCATCAAGGGACTCGACCGCTTCGACAAAATCATTGAGATCGACCAGTCCGCCATCGGGCGCACACCCCGTTCCAACCCGGCCACCTACGTGGGCCTGTTCGGGCCGTTGCGCGATCTGTTCGCTGCGGTCCCGGAGTCAAGAGCGCGAGGCTACAAGCCGGGTCGTTTCAGTTTCAACGTCAAGGGCGGCCGCTGTGAGGTCTGCGAAGGCGGCGGCATGATCAAGATAGAGATGCATTTCCTGCCAGATGTCTACGTGACTTGCGAACAATGTAAGGGCAAACGCTACAACCGCGAAACCCTGGAAATCCACTATCGCGGCAAGACCATCAACCAGGTACTCGAAATGACCGTGGAAGACGCTTTCACCTTCTTCGAACACATCCCGGCCGTCCACAACAAGCTGAAAACCCTGATGGATGTAGGTTTGACCTATATCCGCCTGGGTCAGCCGGCGACCACGCTTTCCGGCGGAGAGGCTCAGCGCGTCAAGCTCAGCAAGGAACTGAGCAAGCGCGACACGGGACGCACGCTCTACATCCTTGACGAACCGACCACGGGCCTTCATTTCGCCGATGTCAAGAAGCTGCTGTCGGTGATCCAGAGGCTGACCGACCACAAGAACACCATTCTCATCATCGAGCACAATCTGGACATCATTCGCGGAGCGGATTACCTGATCGATATGGGCCCCGAGGGTGGCGATGGTGGTGGCAAGGTGGTGGTCACGGGCACGCCGGAAGAGGTGGCCATGTGCGAAGAATCGTATACGGGCCAGTTCCTTAAGCCGCTGCTGTTTCCCGAGACCGCAATGGTGTGAACGCTGCCGTGTTCACACCATTAATCAGTGATGGCAACAACCTTCTTCCGGGTGTAGCCAATCTGTCTGGCCATCTTCATAGAACTCTTTCTTCCATATGGGCACGTCCTGTTTGATTCTGTCGATAATAAAACGCAGCGCGGCAAAGCCTTCAACCCGATGTGGACTGGCAACGGTAATATAGATGCTGGAGGCGCCCACCGCCATCTCGCCAAAACGGTGCACCACTTGCACCGTGCGGATATCGGGCCATTGTTGGCGGGCCTCCTCGACAACTTTCACCATCTCCGATTGGGCCATGCCCTCGTAGGCTTCATAGGCCAGTTTCACCACTTGACGGCCCATGTGATGGTTGCGCACGGTACCGGAAAAGGTAAGTACGGCCCCACAGGCGGGATGACTGGAAGCCGCCTCTAAAGCGGGAATATCGATGGGGTCTCTGGTAATTTCAATCACAATCAACCTCCGGACACTGGGGGAATCAATGCCAGCTCATCCCCGCTGGAAAGTGAGGGATCCCCGTTGCAAAAAGCCTGGTTCACGGCCAGACGGGTCACGTCTCTCAGACCCTCAAGGGACTTGTGTTGATCGAAAAATGCCGTCATCAAAGCCTTGGCATTGAGTGCTTCCTCGCTCTCGTAAACCCAGGTGGCACTTCCGACCCGCTCCTTAAGCAGCGCGAATAACTTGACCTCGTAGCGCATCGTGTCTCCTTTATTGGAATTCTTTTCCCGGTTCGCGGATTGCCGAACCATGAGGCCCATATTATCCCACTTTGGCGTGAAAATCCTGGGAAACTGTGGCGGCGGATCGTGCGGGGTCGGTAGGAATGGTAGATAACGCACAGACTCCGAGAATTTCCGTGGTAAAAATTCCGGGGTCTTTGATTCGCACCTTCATTTTCCACTTTGTTCTGCACAGCGTTAATCGTATGATTACCGGGGCTCAATGACCCAAAAACCCTATGAGGATGGTTGCAGATGGCTTTTAACTTGAGAGGTAGACACTTTTTGACGTTGCGGGACTATTCCGCCAAAGAGATCGATTACCTGGTTGGTCTGGCCGGTAAGCTGAAAGCAGACAAGGCCTCTGGTATCTTTTCCAAGAACCTGGCCAATAAAAATATTGCACTCATTTTTGAGAAACCCTCCACCCGCACCCGCTGTGCTTTTGTGGTTGGAGCCATTGATGAGGGTGCCCATCCGGAATACCTGGGCAAAAACGATATTCAATTAGGCAAGAAGGAAAGTGTCGCCGACACCGCCAAGGTGCTTGGCCGTATGTTTGACGCCATTGAGTTCCGCGGCTTTAAACACGAAACAGTGGAAACCCTCGCCTTGCACGCGGGGGTGCCGGTCTGGAACGGTTTAACCGATCTTTACCACCCGACCCAGATCCTGGCCGACTTCCTTACGGTCAAGGAGCAATTCGGTCGCCTTGAGGGCATTCGCTTTGCTTATGCCGGTGATGGCCGCAACAATATGGCCAACTCACTGATGATCGGTGCGGCAAAAATGGGAATGGACTTCCGCATCGTGTCGCCCAAATCCCTTTTCCCCGAGGACGAAATCGTTTCCACGTGTCAGGCCTATACCCAGGAATCAGGGGGGACCATTACCATCACAGATGACGTGGCTCAAGGCGTAAAAGATGCAGATGTGATCTATACAGATGTGTGGGCTTCCATGGGTGAGGAAGACAAAATCGAAGAACGCATGGCCACGCTGGGCCCCTATCAGGTCAACGCTGCCATGATGGCCCATACCGGAAACCCGCACTGCATCTTCCTGCACTGCCTGCCCGCTTTTCACGACGACGAGACCGAGGTGGGACGCAAATACCCAGGCCTGCACGAAGTAACCGATGAGGTTTTCAAAAGCCCGCGTTCTTTTGTTTTCGATCAGGCCGAAAACCGCATGCACACGATTAAAGCGGTTATGGTCGCGACCCTGGCTTAAAACACAGGAAGATGGTATCCTAGATGCGCGATAATTAATGCTCCGTCAACACCGGCCTTTTCGATTCGGTTCTTTGGAAGGAAAAATAGACATGGCGAATAACAGATCTGATTTCATCGGCGACGGGAGGTCGATCACGACCCAACCCCTGCCCAGCTCTAAAAAGATTTATATCCAAGGCGAGCGCTTCCCCGATATCCGGGTGCCCATGCGAGAAATCGCGTTAACCAACGGCGACAGTTTCGCTGTCTACGATACCTCCGGCCCCTACACCGACTTAAACGTCGACGTGGATGTAACTCGGGGTTTGCCCGAGCTGCGCAAGGACTGGGTGGTGGGACGCGATGATACCGAATTGGTTGAAGGTCGCCGCATCCGACCCGAGGACAACGGTCACAAAGAAGTGACCGATCCCTTCGAGAACCACCCTCACCTCAAACGTCAGCCTCGCCGCGCCAGGCCCGGCTGCAATGTGACACAGATGCATTATGCGCGCAAGGGAATCATCACGCCCGAGATGGAGTTCATTGCCATCCGCGAAACCGCCAAACAGAAAGCCGAGTGCCACGATGCCGAGCGCAACAAACGCCTCACCGGCATGCCCTTCGGTGCCAACATTCCTCAGCAGGTCACCCCCGAATTCGTGCGCGACGAGGTTGCGGCCGGCCGCGCCATCATTCCCTCCAACATCAACCACCCGGAGAGCGAGCCCATGATCATCGGCCGCAACTTCCTGGTCAAAATCAACACCAATATCGGCAATTCTGCGGTCACTTCTTCCATCGATGAAGAGGTCGAAAAGATGGTCTGGTCTGCCCGTTGGGGCGGCGATACCCTGATGGACCTCTCTACCGGAAAGAACATCCACACCACCCGCGAGTACATTGTTCGCAACTCTCCGGTTCCGGTGGGCACAGTGCCCATCTACCAGGCCCTGGAAAAGGTAGACGGCGACCCCGTTGCCCTCACGTGGGATATTTTCCGCGACACCTTGATCGAACAAGCCGAGCAAGGCGTGGACTACTTTACCATCCATGCAGGCGTGCTTTTGCGCTACGTGCCGATGACCGTGAATCGGGTCACCGGCATCGTCTCCAGGGGCGGATCGATAATGGCCAAGTGGTGTATCTCCCACCATAAAGAGAACTTTATCTACACCCACTTCGAAGAGATCTGCGAGATCATGAAAGCCTACGACATCGCCTTTTCCCTGGGCGACGGCCTGCGACCCGGCTCATTGGCAGACGCCAATGACCAGGCTCAGTTCGCTGAACTGGAGACGCTGGGCGAACTGACCAAGATCGCATGGAAACACGATGTACAGGTCATGATCGAGGGTCCTGGCCATGTGCCCATGCATATGATCCGCGATAACATGGACAAAGAACTGGAGCTATGCGGCGAGGCGCCCTTTTATACGCTGGGCCCCCTCACCACCGATATTGCACCGGGTTACGACCATATCACTTCGGGAATCGGTGCCGCCATGATCGGCTGGTACGGTACCGCCATGCTGTGTTATGTCACACCAAAAGAACATTTGGGCTTGCCCAATCGCGAAGATGTCAAGACAGGCATCATTACCTATAAGATCGCCGCCCATGCGGCGGACGTAGCCAAAGGCCATCCCGCAGCGCGGGCCCGCGACGATGAGCTTTCCAAGGCCCGTTTCGATTTTCGTTGGCAAGATCAGTTTAACCTCTCTCTGGACCCGGAAACCTCGAGAAGCTTCCACGACGAAACCCTGCCCAAGGACTCTGCCAAGGTAGCCCACTTCTGTTCCATGTGCGGACCCAAGTTCTGCTCCATGAAAATTACCCAAGACGTGCGTGATTTCGCCGCGAAGCAGAACCTGGAAGTGTCGGACGCCATCGCCAAGGGTATGGAAGAGAAATCTGAGGAATTCAAACAAAAGGGTTCCGAGGTCTATATCAAAGTCTAAAATGGACAAAGGAAGATCATGCTCAAGTTATCAGTGAATGGCAAGTCTCGCGAACTGGAAGACAGCTGCAGTCTCAGTGATGCCCTCAGCAGGCTGGGTTTTCATGGCCGGCAATTCGCGGTGGCGGTGAACGGCGCATTTGTGCCAAAACACCGTCATCCCCAGTTACGGCTGGAAGGGGGCGAGGCCCTGGAGATCCTGACCCCCATGCAAGGGGGCTGATATGTGGCAGGTAGCCGGCACAACGCTAAAGAGCCGCCTGTTTATTGGCTCCGCGCTCTACCCCTCACCCGAGATCATGTTGAAGTCCATCGAAGCCTCAGGGGCTCAGGTGATCACGGTCTCGCTTCGACGCCAGGCGCCCGAAACCGATGGGGGTAGCTCGTTCTGGGACCTGATCCGTTCATTGGACGTGCACCTGTTGCCCAATACAGCGGGCTGTAAATCGGTGAAAGAGGCTGTCACCACCGCCCAAATGGCGCGAGAGGTTTTCAACACCCATTGGATCAAGCTGGAAGTGATCGGCGACGACTACAACCTCCAGCCCGATCCCTTTGGCCTGCTGGAGGCCACCCGGGAACTGATCGCTCAAGGTTTTGAGGTTTTTCCCTATTGCACAGATGACCTGGTATTGTGTCGTCGCCTGGCCGATGCGGGCTGTAAGGTGGTTATGCCTTGGGCTTCGCCGATCGGATCCGGGCAGGGCCTGCTGAATCCTTTCAACCTGAAGATGATTCGCGAGCGGCTACCCGATGTGACCCTGATCATCGATGCTGGAATCGGCAAACCGTCTCATGCGGCTCTGGCTTTGGAAATGGGTTTTGACGGCATTCTTCTCAACAGCGCTGTAGCTCTGGCGCATGATCCCGTGCGTATGGCGACCGGCTTCAAGCTCGCCATTGAAGCGGGTCGGGCGGGTTACGAGGCCGGGCTAATGCCCCAGCGTGAGTTTGCCAGCCCGAGCACGCCCGATCTGGGTACCCCCTTCTGGCATGGAGAACCTTCTTGATTGCCTGGTCCATCGCCGGTTCAGACTCAGGTGGAGGTGCCGGTATACAAGCCGATCTCAAAACCTTTCAGGGATTGGGCGTGCATGGCTGCACAGTTGTAACAGCCGTGACCGCTCAGAATACGAGAGCGGTCGAGGCCGCTTTCCCGCTGGATGCAGACGCCGTGCTTGCTCAAGTAGAAGCACTGCGCTCGGACCTGGTGCCTCGAGCGTTGAAGCTGGGCATGCTGGGAGGCCCGGAAACCGTGTCCCGCCTTGCGGAAACCTTGCCCAAGCTGGGCTGCTTTATCGTCTGCGACCCGGTCATGGTGGCCACGAGCGGGGA
>Ga0316189_10006325_pt1 | contig 11288 bp, 9 predicted proteins | sample LowCovwburrow_MG_FD_204930 | JGI IMG/M metagenome (GOLD analysis project Ga0316189, IMG submission 204930) | Coastal sediment microbial communities from Maine, United States - Lowes Cove worm burrow | ecosystem: Environmental > Aquatic > Marine > Coastal > Sediment | place: USA: Maine... | reverse complement strand
CGAGGTATTTCTCCATCAGGTCTTCATTGACTTCGATGACCTGGTCGATGATGGCTTCATGGGCTTCGGCCAGCGAGAAAATATCCGTTTCACCGTCCGTGCCGAAAAAGCAGTCTTTAACCGTGCTCAGGTTTTCAGCCGGCAGGTTGATCGGCAGGCATTCCGGGCCAAGCTCTTCGCGAATTTGCTTGATCAGCCTGGTCAGGTTCACGCCTTCCTGGTCGATCTTGTTGATGATGATGATCCGGCACAGGCGGCGTCCCTTGGCCCGGCGCATCAGGCGGCGCGTTGAGAGTTCGATGCCGTTGTGCGCATTGATAACCAGTGCCGTGGTTTCGGTCGCGGCCATGCCGGTAACTGTCGGTCCACGGAAATCAGGGAATCCCGGAGTATCGATAATATTGACATGAACACCCTCGAAATCGAGGCTCGCCAACGCGGAGTCCAGTGAGCTCTGATATTCTTTTTCCAGGGGGTCGTGATCGGTGGTGGTTGTGCCGCGTTCTATGGTGCCGGCTTCACCGATTTTTCCTGATTTGACGAGCAGGGCTTCGGTCAGTACGGTTTTGCCTGAGCCGGAATGGCCGACAAAGGTGATGTTGCGGATGTCTTCAGTGCGATATTTCGGCATTCGCTATTCCTGATTTAATTTTTGTGGGGAGGGTCATCCTAGTACAGATTCGCAGATGCGCCAACTCCCGTTGTGACGGCCTGTCTGCATGGTCGTTCAGCGGAGATTCAGGCAGAAAGGGTTAATCTGATCCCGTTAGCTGGGATTCGCTCACATGGTAGGCAGGAAATTCAACGCGGGTCTTGATTTTGGTCAATCGAATCAGGCTGAATTATTTTCTGCATTGGTTGAACTCCTGCACAAGGCTTGGGTCATAGATGACAGTTAACGATTAAGTTCGTTGCTACACTCCTCAAGGGTAGTCATTGATTTTCTGCACGACTCCCTCCTTCTCGGCGCCGTTTTCGGCGCCGTTTTTTTTTAGGGTTGCCTGTAATTATGGCAATGCAAGGGTTTTGCAGCCTTTTGGCTGTACAGTCCCTGCCGATTTAGGTAACGTCTCCGCATCGATTTTATCCCGGCAAACAGGTGGTCTCGACCGTGGCTGACAATTGGATTGTGCTCAAGTTCGGCGGCACCAGCGTGGCTGGACGACCGCAATGGGAGACGATTGCATCACTGGCACATGCCAGGCGTTCAGAGGGCTTCCGGGTGCTTCTGGTGTGTTCTGCGGTTGCAGGTGTCACCAACCAACTCAGTGCGCTCGCCTATAATCCTGGTTCCGTCGATCGTCTGGAAGAACTGCTCGAGGTTCATCGCAGGCTGGGCCGCGATCTGGGAGTTGATGAACAGAACTGGCTCCCTGATGCCGAGCGAAACTTACGGCAATGTTTGAATGACCTTCTGCATGACCCCGGGCCGCAATTTCACGCAGCCCTGCTTGCGATGGGAGAGTGTCTCAGCACCAAGATCGGTTGCTGTTTTCTGCGCCAGACACTGGACGCGGGCTGGGTGGATGTCCGCGAAGCCCTTGAGGTGGATCAGGAAATGGACATGTCTCCTGTACGCCAATGGCTTTCAGCAGCGTGCAAGGCAGCCGAGGCTCCAGGCCTGGCTGGACGTTGGTCGGCGCTGAACCCGGTTTTGATCACCCAGGGCTTCGTCGCGAAAACAAAAGAAGGCCATACGGCCTTGCTCGGCCGCGGAGGCTCTGATACTTCAGCTGCACTGCTGGCTGGACGTCTGAAGGCTGAGCGCCTCGAAATCTGGACCGATGTACCCGGCCTGTTCAGCGCGGATCCGCGCCTGATAAGCGCTGCGCGACTGCTGATAGAAGTGGATTATGCGGAGGCGCTGGAAATGGCTGCCAGTGGGGCCAGGGTCGTTCATCCGCGCTGCATTCGGGCGGCAGCTGCAACCAGAACGCCCATGGAAATCCGCGACTTGAGCCGCCGCAGTCTGCGGGGAACCCGAATCGGTCAAAGGCGTTCCGATAAATCCGGTATCAAGACCGTTACCTGCCAGGAGAAAATGGCTGTGTTGCTGCTGCAAAATCTCGACGCCCGGTTCCAGGTCGGGTTTCTTGCCGAAGTATTCGACATTTTCAGGCGCCGGGGCATCTCGATTGACCTCGTGGCGACTTCTGAAACGACGACCACGGTCGCCATCAACTGCGAAGCCAACCACCTGGGAGACGCCGAGCTCGACGATCTTTCAGAAGACCTGGGATCCAGGTGCAAGGTGACCCTGTACCGCGATTGCGTGTGTGTCAACCTGGTCGGGCGTGGCGCCCGCACCGCGCTTTCCCGTTTACAGGACGTCATGGCGTATTTTGATGATCATCCTCTCCTGATGGTTTCCCAGTCGGCCAACGATCTTTGTCTCAGCCTTCTGGTCGAGTCGGGCGATCACGAGCTTCTGTTGGAAAGTGCACACCGTGCGTTGATTCCAGAGCATGACGGTGAAGGCGCTGAAAATGGTGTGTTCGGCGCCAGTTGGGCGCAGATTCAGCAGTTGGCCGGCTGAAGCGTTCACAGGTGAATGAAATGCAGAGCCAGGGAATTCCCGATCCGCGCGAGGCACGATGCTTTCGCTTCCTGGCTTGCCGGTACGATCCTGAAACAGGTGTGGCCAGTCTTTCCTATGCATTTGAGAACGGGCCCGAACTGGTTGAACAGATCACTTTTCCGCACGCGCCCTGGCCGCCCGAAGCGTCGCGCCAGGCATGCTTTGGCCGGGCCCTGCAGATACTTCACCTGGTAGCGGGTGTCAGTTACTACAAAGCCGGTCTTAGCCCAAACATCGAGTTGCGGAACCCTGAATCGCTCGCGGGACTTTATCCGTTCCTCGATGAACTCTATGTAAAAGGTCTTGGCGAGCTGGGCTACGTGAACCAGCTGGATATCCGGGACCGGGTTCGCTTTCCGGTGGATAGCGCATCAGACGGCGATGCCCGGTTTGCCGCCAGGCCGTTGATTCTCCCGGAGCGTGCGCTGGTTGCCATGGGCGGGGGCAAGGACAGCCTGGTGGGCCTGGACCTCTTGCAACAAGCCGGTGTCGATGTGATGCCGGTTTGCGTGGGCGGTTCCGATCTGATCAAAAATACCGTTAAGGTCGCCGGACTTCCAATGATCCGGATCGGACGTCAGCTGGCGCCCGGTCTGGCGGAGATGAACCGTGCAGGCGCGTGGAACGGACATGTCCCGGTCACGGCCATCAACTCGGCCATATTGCTGTGTGCGGCTGTTCTGTATGGGTTCCGCTATATTGTCTTTTCCAATGAACGGTCTGCCGATGAAGCTACCCTGGTGACGGCTGACGGGGTAGCAGTCAATCATCAATACAGCAAGAGTTCGGCTTTCGAGTCGGCTTTTCGCGAAATCATCACATCTCAGGTCAGTCCGGATATCGGGTATTTTTCAGTTCTCAGGCCATGTTCTGAACTCGGCATTGTCGAGCGCTTCAGCAAAATGAAGAAATTTCACCCGGTGTATTCGAGCTGTAACCGGAATTTTCACCTCGATGGTCCCCGGGTCGACGACCGCTGGTGCCTTGATTGTCCCAAGTGCCGCTTCGCGGCGCTCAGCCTGGCGCTGTTTCTTTCACCCGCTGAAGTCGTTGCGATCCAGGGCGGCGACCTGCTGAACGATCCCGCCCAGGAACAGGGTTTTCGCGCGTTGTGCGGACTGGGCCGGGACAAGCCGTTCGAATGTGTGGGTGAAGCCGGAGAAAGCCGGGCAGCGTTGGCTGCACTGGGTAAAAACAAGCAGTGGAAGCGGCACGCGGTTGTAAGCGCGTTGCTGCCCGAGCTGGGCCAGGTGGAAGTGCCTTCCCTTGACGGTTTACTCCGCCTTTCAGGCCGGCATTTCATTCCGGCACATCTTTATGATCGAATGGATATGCCAGGACAGGACCCCGGCCTGATAGCGATATTGGGCATGGGCCGTGAAGGACAGGCTGCCTGGCGATACCTGCGCAGCCTGCACCCGGGCAGCAGGATTTCGCTGCTGGCCGAGTCCCCCCCGGAACCGGGCTTTCTGGAGCAGTTGGGCCGTAATGACAACGTGGTGACAGGCGCGCTTTCGGAGGCAGGGCTGGAGGGCTTTGACATCCTGGTCCGGTCGCCGGGAATCAGTCCGTACCGAAACAGCCTGCAGCGGGCTCGCGCCGCAGGCGCAACCATTACCTCGCCCAGCAACCTGTGGTTCGCGGCGCACCGGGACCAGCGCACGATCTGCGTTACCGGCACGAAGGGAAAAAGCACGACTTCAGCGCTGCTGGCGCACATGCTTGAATCCTGTGGCTGCCGGGTCCGGCTGGCCGGGAATATCGGCCAGCCGTTGCTGGATTGCGACGACCGTGATGTCGATTGGTGGGTGATTGAATTGTCCAGTTATCAGCTCGCCGATCTCGAGGCAGCCCCCACCGTTTCGGTTATTCTGAATCTTTCCCCGGAACATCTTGACTGGCATGTCAATGAACAAAACTACCGCAATGACAAGCTGCGCCTGGCTATGCTTTCGGGTGAGCGGCCGCTGGTGGTGAACGCTGACGACCCGGCGCTGGCGGATACATTTGCGGGCCGGGACAACGCGGTATGGTTCAACAGTCCCCCCGGCTTCCGGGTTCGGGCAGGCTGCCTGTACGACGGGGAAGTTGAGCTGCCGGTCAGTCTTCCCGCAGGATTGCCCGGTTTGCACAATTTGTCGAACATAGCAGCCGCTCTGACGGTGCTTCGAACAATAGATGCTGACCTCGCTATCGCTATCGAAAGCATCGAATCATTCCAGGGCTTGCCGCATCGGCTGCAGTTGATTGGCCAGAAAGAAGGCATCCGTTTCGTCAACGACAGCATAGCTTCTACACCCGTTGCAACGGTCGCGGCACTGGACGCCTTTGCGGGGGAAGAAGTGACATTATTGCTGGGTGGACTTGACAGAGGACTGGACTGGACACCATATATGGACAGGATCAGGGCAAGATTACCGCGGGCGATCATCGGTATCCCAGACAATGGGCCGCGAATCATCCGCGAACTGCGAAAGGCGGGAATCAGTCCTGAACGCGGGCTGCACGAAGTGCCTGACCTCGAGGCAGGTGTCGCGCTTGCCAGGGAACTGACGGGGCCGGACGGAATCGTATTGTTATCGCCGGGCGCGCCCAGTTACCCGCGGTTCATCGATTACCGTGACCGTGGCCGGCAATTTTCGGCTTTGAGTGGTTTTGACCTTGAGGAGCGTGAGTTGTTTCCGGAACGAAAAAAGTAAGGCCGCGGGTCAGGGGTGAGGAGTGCAGAGTTTACCCTGTAGGTTGAGGGAGAGACCATCCCGCGGCCTTACGTACATAGACCGCACTGGCGGTAAAAAAGTTGCAAAAATATTTGAACAGGAGATTTAACAAGTGAGTGATTCAATTCAGGATGTGAGCGCGGTGATTCACACCAGTAAAGGTGATATTAAATTGCGGTTATTTGCGGGGAAAGCACCGCTAACAGTAGCGAATTTCGCCAACCTTGCAAAAAAAGGGTATTACGACGGGCTGAATTTTCACCGCGTTATCCCCGATTTCATGATCCAGGGCGGCTGTCCGCACGGCACGGGGACCGGCGGACCCGGTTACCGTTTTGAGGATGAGTGCACGCCTGAGTTGAGTCACAATGCTCCGGGCAAGCTTTCAATGGCCAACGCAGGTCCCGGCACCAACGGGAGCCAGTTTTTCATTACCCACGTTGAAACCCCCTGGCTTGACGGCCGTCACACCGTGTTCGGCGAAGTGCTGGATGCAGGTGACCAGGCCGTGGTGAACGCCATCGAAGTGGGGGATATCCTGGAATCGATCGAACTTGAAGGCGCAGAAGCGGTGCTGGCCGACCAGGCTGATCGCATTAATGCCTGGAACGATATCCTGGGTTAGCAGTCGCGCGACACGCTGTAAGATGCCAGGTCCTTCATGGCGTCTTTCCACGGGGATTCCGGCAGCGTGGCGATCGCTTGCATTGCAGCAAGGCAACGGCTGCGGGCGACAGCCATGGTTTCATCCAGCGCTCCGGTACTCCGGATCAACTCCACGATCTGCTTGATGCGATCGGTTCCGCCCTGGCGGATGGTGTCGTCGATAATCGATTGTTGTTCCGGCTCCAGGTATTTCCTGCTCAGGATCAGTGGCAGCGTAGGCTTTCCTTCCGCCAGGTCATCTCCAATGTTCTTTCACAGTGTGCCGGCATCAGCGGTGTAGTCCAGGACATCGTCAGCCACCTGGAAAGCAGCCCCGAGTTCACGGCCGAAAACAGCCATTTGCTCTTCCAGTTCCGGTTTGCCGGCCAGCACGGCCCCCAGTTGGCAAGCGGCTTCGAACAGCTTGGCGGTTTTTTTCTCGATCACGCTGAAGTAACTCTGTTCACTGACCTCGGGGTCGTGCATGTTGAGTAATTGCTCCACCTCGCCTTCCGCGATCGTGTTGGTCGCATTGGAAAGCACCTCCATGACACGCATGGAATCCACCGCGACCATCATCTGGAAACTGCGGGAATAGAGAAAATCACCGACCAGGACGCTGGCGGCATTTCCCCAAACCGCATGGGCAGATTCTTTACCCCGGCGCAAATCGGACTCGTCGACCACATCGTCATGCAGCAAAGTGGCTGTATGAATGAATTCGATGATCGCGGCGGCTGCAATATGTCCTGTACCCCCATAACCGCAGGCGCGCGCGGCGAGTAGCACCAGGATCGGGCGCAGACGTTTGCCGCCGGAACCGATGATGTATTCTGAAATTTGCCGGATCAACACGACGTTTGAATCGAGGCTTTCCCTGATCAGGCTGTTTACAGACGCCATATCATCAGCGCACAGGTCAAACACCTGCTGAACATTCGCCGCTGATTTTTGTGCCTTTACGGCGTGGACGTTTTGCTGGTCCATTCTGTTCCTTGATTCCAGTGTCGCTCAATTATAGAACCGGCCTGTATGAACACAAGCCCGTTGCACATATAATGCGAATCCTTTCAGGAGTCCGTCTTTGCCAGCACCAACAGAAAAATCCCGCGAACTGCGATACGCCGCAACATTATCAGGCGTCATCACGTTGCGGATGCTTGGGTTGTTCCTGATTTTGCCGGTGTTCATGATTCTTGCAGAAGGGATGCAGGGCTTCACGCCCCTGGCGGCCGGTCTGGCCGTGGGTGTGTATGGGCTGACGCAGGCCGCGCTTCAGCAACCCTTCGGATGGCTCTCCGACCGCTGGGGCAGAAAGCCCGTGTTACTGCTCGGCCTGGCTTTGTTTGCCGTGGGTGGTGTGGTTGCGGCCCTGGCTGAATCAATGAACATGCTGATTGCCGGCCGTGCCTTGCAGGGCTGTGGCGCCATTGCCGGTGTTGCGATGGCCCTGGCGGCGGACCTCACGCGGCCGGAACGAAGACCCGTCATCATGGCCATCATCGGAATCGGGATCGGCGGTGCGTTCCTGTTGTCCATGGGGTTGTCGGTGCCGCTGGCCACAGTGCTCGGTTTACAGGGTTTATTCTGGCTGACCGTGGTTTTCGCGATCGCCGGTATGGCCCTTGTGTTGACCCTCCCCCGAACAGCGCCTCCAGCGGAAGAGCCGGATGAGGAGCATGTCTTCGACATGCGGCCGGTCTGGATGCTTTCGGTCAGCGTATTTCTGTTGCATGCGGTGATGACACTGCTTTTCGTTTCCCTGCCGCCTATGCTCGTCGGCGATTTCGGTTTCAACCTGACCTCTCACTGGAAGATCTACGTTCCGGCCATGTTCGGATCGATCATTTTCATGCTCCCTGTTTTACGGCGGGTCGGGGCAAATCTGTCCGAGAGGCGCCTGTTGCCCTGGGCGTTTTTTGTCCTGGCGCTGGCGGTGGGGGTGTTGCCGGTCAGCGCCAGCCTGCTGGTACTGGGGGTTGTTCTTGCCGTTTATTTCCTCGGGTTCAACCTGCTGGAGGCATCGATGCCGTCCTTGCTGTCCCGAATCACAGGCAGTCGTGGTCGAGGACGCAGACTGGGCATCTACAGCACCTTTCAATTCCTTGGTGCGTTTGCCGGAGGAGTGCTTGGCGGCTGGCTGCTGGGGCGCTTCGGAAGCCAGACCTCATTACTCGCCGCGAGCGTCGTCAGCCTGCTCTGGGGAGCTGTTTTGAAACTGTCTTCAAAGGGTGTTTTTCCGACAGGAGAGCCCCGGTGACTGTGCTACACTTTGTTCGTTGATTTTTCAGGAGATGCGTGATGGCGCGTGGTGTTAATAAAGTCATTCTGGTCGGCAATCTGGGCGCGGATCCCGAGACCCGCTACACAGCGAGCGGTGCGGCCATAACCAATATAAATATTGCGACCAGTGAATCCTGGCGGGACAAGCAAACCGGTGAAAACCAGGAGCGCACGGAATGGCACCGGGTGGTTTTTTTCAGCCGCCTGGCCGAGATTGCCGGCGAATACCTGCGCAAGGGAAGCCAGGTCTATGTCGAGGGTTCGCTGCGTACCCGCAAGTGGCAAGGGCAGGACGGACAGGATCGTTACACGACTGAAGTCGTAGCCAACGAAATGCAGATGCTGGGCAGCCGCGGCGGCGAAGCAGTCCAGCGTCCGGCCGGCGGTGGATTCCGGGACAGCAAACCGGCACAGCCGGCACAACCGTCTTCAGCTCCAGCACCATCGGCAGCCCCTGCGGCTGACGATAACTTCGCAGAAGACGACATACCGTTCTGACCCGCAAGGGATAAATTATGCGTACTCTGCTCGTGACCGGCGGCGCCGGTTTTATCGGCGGCAACTATGTGCTGCGTTGTCTTGCTCAAGACCATGACCTGCGTATCGTCAATCTTGACGCGCTGACCTATGCAGGCAACCTGGACACCCTTCAGTCTCTGCAAAATAATGACCGGCACATCTTCGTGCATGGGGATATTGGCGATGCCGGGCTGGCTGCTGAAGTGCTTGAGAGGTATCAGCCTTTTGCCATTGTCAACTTTGCGGCGGAAAGCCACGTGGACCGGTCCATCGATGGGCCTGGCGCTTTTATCCAGACAAATGTCGTCGGAACACTGAACCTGCTGCAATGCACCCTGGACTGGTGGAAAACGCGGTCGGCATCGGAACAATCCGCCTTCCGCTTTTTGCATGTGTCAACCGATGAAGTCTACGGCAGCCTGGGCGACACCGGGGCATTTCTCGAAACGACGCCGTATGCGCCCAACTCGCCCTATTCGGCATCGAAAGCCAGTTCCGACCACCTGGTTCGCGCCTTCAATCACACCTACGGCATGCCCACGCTGACGACCAATTGTTCCAACAACTACGGGCCATATCAGTTCCCGGAAAAACTCATTCCGCTGATCATCCTGAACGCCCTCGAGTTCAAACCACTTCCCGTGTACGGGGACGGATTGCAGGTCAGGGACTGGCTGTTCGTCAATGATCATGTCGATGCGATCAACAGTGTCCTGGCCGGCGGCATACCCGGCGAGGTTTACAATATCGGCGGGCTCTCTGAGCGCACCAACATGCAGGTCGTACAGGCCATTTGTGACGCCCTTGACCGCCGATACCCGGACGAATCTTTCGGTTCCCGCCGGCAGCTGATTACTCACGTCACCGACCGTCCGGGACATGACCGGCGCTACGCCATCGACTGCAGCAAACTGATGAAAGCAACCGGCTGGCAGCCTTCTGTAGATTTCGAAACGGGTTTGCAGCAAACCGTAGACTGGTATCTTGAAAACGATACCTGGGTCGAACGGGTGAGGGACGGCAGCTACCAGGGAGAGCGCCTGGGCCTGGGAGAAATAAAATGACGATGTCCAGGAAAGGAATCATTCTGGCCGGCGGGAGCGGCACCCGGCTTTACCCCTTGACGCGTGTCGTCAGCAAACAGTTACTGCCTGTCTATGACAAGCCGATGATTTTTTATCCTTTGGCGACGCTGATGCAGGCCAATATCCGGGAAATCCTGATCATCACAACCCCGCATGAGCAATCGCTGTTCCGCCAGCTGCTGGGGGACGGAAGTGAGTGGGGGCTCCGCCTGGAATTCGCGGTGCAGCCTGAACCGGAAGGATTGGCTCAGGCGCTGATTATCGCTGAAGACTTTCTTGACGGCGATCCGTCCTGCCTGATACTGGGCGACAATATTTTTCATGGCGGCGGGCTGGGGGAAGTGCTGACCCGGGCGACCAATCACTACGACGGGGCGACGGTGTTTGGCTACTGGGTGCGTGACCCGGAGCGCTACGGCGTGGTTGAATTTGATAAGGATTACCGGGCGCTGAGCATTGCAGAAAAACCGCAGCATCCCCGCTCCAATTATGCTGTCACCGGTTTGTATTTTTATGACGGCCGTGCGAGCGCCATGGCGCGCAGCCTTGCACCATCCGCCCGCGGTGAACTGGAAATTACGGATCTCAACCGGCTTTACCTGGAAGACGGCAGCCTGTCCGTCGAACGCCTGGGCCGCGGTTATGCCTGGCTTGACACAGGAACCCATGAATCCCTGCAGCAGGCCGCCAACTTCATTGAAACCATCGAAAGCCGGCAGGGATTGAAAGTTGCCTGTCCCGAAGAAATCGCGTTCATGCAGGGCTGGATCGATGAGGACCAGGTCAGAAAGCTGGCTGAGCCCCTGCTCAAGAGTGGTTACGGGGAGTACCTGCTGAGCCTGCTGAGCAGGGGCTACCGGGAGTGAAGACCATCGAAACCGGTATACCCGGCCTGGTCATTATTGAACCTGATGTACATGGAGATTCCCGTGGCTTTTTCATGGAAACATGGAATGCGTCGCGATACGGAGATGCCGGGCTGCCCGTTCAGTTTGTCCAGTCAAACCTGTCGAGGTCGGGGGCCGGCGTCATCCGGGGCTTGCATTACCAGTATCCCCAACCACAGGGGAAATTGATATCTGTATTCGAAGGGCGGATTTTCGACGTCGCGGTTGACATACGGTCCGGATCGCCGACCTTCCGGCAATGGGTTGGTGTGGAATTGTCAGCGGAAAACCATCGCCAGTTATATGTTCCCGAGGGGTTTGCCCACGGGTTCTGCGTGTTGGGCGGGTCGGCACTGCTCAGTTACCTTTGTACTTCGGTCTACCGCGCCGAATACGACGCAGTAGTGGCCTGGGATGATCCGGATATTGGCGTTCGCTGGCCCCTGGAGAATGGGCGTCTTTCCGAAAAAGATGCCCATGCGCCGAGACTCCGTGAGATCGGTGAGGATGCCTTGCCGGGCATGCAATCATGAACATCCTGTTGACCGGTGCGGCTGGACAGTTGGGCCAG
>Ga0316189_10006324_pt1 | contig 11288 bp, 7 predicted proteins | sample LowCovwburrow_MG_FD_204930 | JGI IMG/M metagenome (GOLD analysis project Ga0316189, IMG submission 204930) | Coastal sediment microbial communities from Maine, United States - Lowes Cove worm burrow | ecosystem: Environmental > Aquatic > Marine > Coastal > Sediment | place: USA: Maine... | reverse complement strand
AATAAGTGTTCATAAAATCTTTGAGAGAATCATCCGTATAGTATAAACTAGAAAAAACATCTTTATTTGCTATAATCTCTTCGTTAGAAATATTAAACCTTCTATTTGTATTTAAAATACTATCAATCTTTAAATCATACTGTTCTTTCCAAGGAAACGTAAAAGGTTCGTGATTGGTAAGTGTCATTATAATGTCTAGTCTTGGTCCTGGTTTACTATCTAAAGTAGAAAGTGCTTTTCTATAGATTTCTCCGTCAGGATAACCCCAAGAAAAACCACCACCATTTGCTTCTGTCTTCCTATAATCGGCTCCATATTTATTCTCATCAATAACATGATCAATACCATTATACTCTAAGAAGTTGATTTTTTTATCGAAACTTGATTGATCTCCGGTGTAGTATGATGTAGTATATCCGTTAGCTTTTAATACGCTAATTAATGAAATATGAGATGGTGTTTTAGGAAGCTCTAAAAACCCTGTTTCACCAAAAGGCAACGAACCTAGTAAAGACGGAGCAACTCCAAATGTTCTTCCTGTCGTGCTTAAAAAATTCTCCCAATACAAAGACTTTGTAATTAACGAATCTAGATATGGCGTAAAACCGCTATAAGCCTTATCTCCTATAAATTCACTTCCTAGACCTTCTACAATAACAATAACAATATTAGGCTTTTCTTCGTTTTTATTTAAAAATGAAGATAAAACATCCTTAGATTCAACAAATGGTTTTAATAAAGGATAGTCGTTTCTATCAAATACGTTAAACGCATTTATTTTTCTTTTTTCTTTTTGAAATTTTATAACATCTTTAGTTAAAAATGCTATTTTATTTTGATACTCTGGATTAGAAGCATCGGGTAATATTAATTTTAAGGTTCCAAAGAGTAAAATAAAAAATACGCCAATCCCTAGTAGCATACGCTCATTAACATACTTGTTTATAACAAAATATAAAGCGATAAGTAGCAAAGGAAAAACTACAAATGGAATAAAATACATTACCGTAATAGTTTCTGTCATACTAGCCGCGCCAAAAGCATCATCAAACGAATAGCCCAAAATATCTGCCCCAAGATTTAGTAAAGTTGTCGTACTATATTTCACTAATGAAAACTGTATAACAATCAATAATACAAACATTACTTTAACAGTAGTGAGTGCTCCTTTTTTTACTAAAGTTTTAATTAATAAAAACACAGGTAGTGCTAACAACCCAATTATTATTCCAGTCCAAAAATCATTGAGAAATTTATGAAGAATTGCGGACCCCAAATTAGAAGTTGTAGTTGTCGTTTTTGTTACATAAAGTTCAAATAAACTTATTAACCAAAACACACCTATTAAAGATAGTGTTAAAAACACATAAGCGTAGATATCCTTTTTTTGTAAGTTAAGTTTCATGAATTTCTATTTTTATTAATCGTACTATACTTCAGCTGTTGACATTCCTTTACGTACCATCTCTCCCCATTTCTTTTTCTTATTAAAATAGTAATCAAAATTGCCTCGTATAGCTGCATATAATATAAATGGATGCAGCACAAACGGCTCTAATGCACTAAGTAAGACCAATTTATAACCTGTGCCTTTCTTTTTATATTGGTGAAAAGTTAATTCTTCGGAATACAATGCAACTATAGAAAATACCACTGAAAACAAATAGGCCAATACAAGAAAGGATAAAGCGTATTCCCAACGCACTTGTTTCAAAATTATCAAAATTACAAAATACAATATACCAACTGTCTCGATAATTGGAGCCATTCGTTCAAATAATAACCAATACGGATAACTTATCAATCCAAATGATCCATAGTTACGATTAAAGCCTATTTTACGATGCTTTCTTAAGGTTTCTATAGTACCTCTGGTCCATCGGTTTCTTTGAGAGATAAAGATTTTATAACTATCTGGAGCCTCTGTCCAGCATAACGGATCTGGAATGTATGATACCCTATATTTTTCGTTTTTTTCTTCCATATACCGCCGCATCCTAACAACAATTTCCATGTCTTCACCTACAGTATTGGTGTCATAACCCCCTACCTCAATGGCAATTTTTTTATCGAATATGCCAAACGCCCCTGAAATCACCAACAAACCATTTAACCTACTCCAGGCCATTCTACCTAGTAAAAAAGCTCTTAAATACTCAAGAATTTGAGACTGCACCAACAGGTTTTTCGGCAAATTGACATCTATTAATTTCCCGCCTCTAATAATGCAAGAGTTTGCAATTCTTATAACTCCGCCGGCTGCTATTACTTTGGCATCTGTAACTTCAAGAAAAGGTTTTATCATCTTTTGTAGTGCATCCTCAAGTAATAAGCAATCTACATCTATACATGCCACATATTTAGTCTTACTGATATTTAATCCCGTGTTAAGTGCATCTGCCTTTCCTCCATTTTCCTTGTCTACAACCATAAGCTTTTCAAAAGCGGGGTTTTTAGACTTGAATACCCCTCCGCGTAGTGGTTTGGTTTTTATCTTTTCATTGACTATATAATCCACTTTTTCCAAATCATAAGCCTCTATTAATTTCTCCAGACTATCATCTTTGCTCCCATCGTTTACAATTATTACGCTATAATTTACATAATGATTTGATAATAATGATCTCACGTTTTCAACAACATTAAGGCTTTCATTATAGGCCGGAGCAATAATGGTTATAGAGGGTGCCATGGTAGAAGATAGAATATCTTTATAATTTACGAAACTGTTTTTTTTAAGGTATTCGATAGTTTCTTTGCCCGAAATAACTGATAAAATGATATACGACAGTATTGCTGAACAAGCATATACAAAGAACATATAATGTAAGAATTGCAATATTATGTTAACCGTACTTGTATCCATTCCTATATCGTGTTTACTAATTTTAACATTGCTGGGCTTTTTTCGTCTTTTGGCAGATTCGTGAGACCCATATACTTATCTATATTAATAGATTTTAATATGTTAAGCGCTAATAACTGTATCTCAAAGTTTTTATGAAAAAGGTGTTTCTCCACGAAAGGTTCATCCGTAGGTATAACCAATTTTTCCAGTAGGGCAAAGAAGCTAATTTGCTCATCTAAGCTCAACTCGTTGAAGTTGGCCTTCAGCATATCTTTTGCCTCAACACCATATAAATGTGTTAAGACCTCAATGACAGAAACCCTAATCTCTTTTGCTTTATGAGACAGCAATTCAATCAATACATCTTTAACTTCAAACTGATTATATATTTGTGCTAATTTTATCGCAAACGAAACCACGGTATCGTTTGTAGATTTTAACCAAGGTTTGATATCACATATTTGTTGATCGTCAAATTTTTGTAAGGTCTCCAATAGCTGTACTTGATGCCATTCTGATAGTGGGGCACTAAGAGTATTTAAAAATTTAAGCCCTTCAAACCTAAACATATTGACTAAATATAACTGTGTCCCTTTTCGCACTTCCGATCGAGGATGATTTATAAATTTCGCAACTTTATCATGCGTCTCATCAATTTTGAATCGCGTAAGTTCTCCAATACCCTTAGCAATGATATACCAATTTTTATTACTTAATCGTGAAATTGCATAATCTATAAGACCTGTTTCATAATACAGAATTTTGATTGAATCTGACATTTCACCTGAAACCTCGTTCATTAAATTGTATAAAATGGAAATAATTATTTTACGCTTTGATTTGAATGGAACTTCCTCCTTAAGTTTAAGAATAATTGATTTCTGAACCTCACTAAGTTCTTCTTGCTCGTTCCCAGAATACAGATACTCTATTAATGAAGCCTCATAATCGTCTTTAAACTTGGCAATTTCTTTGTCTTTTCTCCTTAAAAAAGACCGTACTAATTTTAGATAAATGGTTAGCAATACAATTATTGAAAACAAAATTCCACTTATAATCCAGATTAACCGAACTAGAAAGGGGAACTCATTATAATAATCAATAATATATTGATAGTACATCATATTTTTGTAGGTCTATGTTAGCTTAAAAGTCGCTTAACTCTAATTACTAGTTCATTGGGGCTAAATGGTTTTCCCATAAAATCGTTGGCACCAAGGTTAAATGCCTTAAGCACCATTTCCTCTTGTCCTGCTGAAGAAAACACAATAACGGGTGTATCTACTTCCAATTTGTTTCTCATGTGGCTTATTACTTCAAGTCCACTGAAAAAGGGCATCATGATATCTGTTAAAACTAAATCGGGGTTGTGGTTTTCAATTAATTCTATGGCTTCTTTTCCATCAACAGCCATTAGCAATTCGAAACCTTCTTTTTCTAATCTAAATTTTAATAATAATGAGAGTGTCGAATTATCTTCGGCTAGAACAATTTTCTTCTTATCCATTGTCCATTGATTTAAGTTCGGTTAGCAGTTCAACTCTCACTTGCTTAAAAATCAAAATGCTTGATTCAACAAGCTCTACAACGGTTTCAAGGTTTTCTTCATTCTTAAAATTTTGTTCTAATTGTAGTATTATGGGTACTAATTTGGTGATGCCGAACATACTAATGTTTGGCTTGATCTTATGTGTAGCTTTAAACAAATTATGCCAAGATTTGTTTGGCATTTCTGTGTTTAAAACATCAACATATTCGTCGATACCTTCGACAAACAATTCAATAATCATTTTTAAAATGTCGGTATCTCCAAAGGTATCTTCCTTTATTGTTTGTAGGTCTATGTACTCATATTCTAAAGTATTCATTTCTTTTTATTTTAGAATCGGGATTTAAATGTAGGGCAATATATAAAAAATAATCGATTAAATGCATAAAAATAGGATGAAATGCATTTTTTATATAATATGCATTTATCTTTAACAAGGAAATGATAATCCCAAAAAAAGCAAAAACCTTCTTGTTATTACAATAATAACTGACTCAAATGTGCTTATTTGTTCACAGCTAGAGTTAATGAACTGTTATTAATAAATAAGTGCCCAAACATTTGAAAAAGTTGTAAAAAATGAAAAATCAATTTGAGCATTTTTTGTACATTTAACTGTTTCACTAAGCTGAAAATAAAAAGTAATGCTCTTTAGACCCATTTTTATTATTATCCTACTCTTGAGTAATAAATTCTTATTCTCCCAAACCAACACCCAGAGTTATTCGCATTCAGACTGTGATTTTGATGCTATTGGACATCGAGGATATTCCGATATTTACCCCGAAAACACTTTATTGAGCATTGAAGAAGCCTTTAAACGTGGTGTTCGATATTGTGAAATTGATATCAATGTCACTTTTGACGACGTCTATGTTTTATTTCATGACCAGCCAACAATGTACAGGACCAGTAATGGGACAGGTTATGTGGTTGCATCTACCTATGAAGAATTATTAAAACTGGATGTTGGCAACTGGAAAGGCGCTCAATTTAAAAATACAAAAATTGCCACACTTGAAGAGGCGCTTGAGTTAGCAGAAAAATATGATGCTTACCTATATTTAGACACTAAAAAATTTCGCATTGATCTCATGGCAAAAGCACTTCAAAAAACAAAGGTTAATCCAAAAAGACTATTACCTGCCATTGGTAATTTGAAAGAAGCAAAAGAATTTCATAGCTTTTGCCCGGAATCTTCTTTTGTGTATTTTGGAGGCATACCCAAAGACGTTAATAACGACGGCTGGTATAAGGAATTAGTAGAGCTTGGATGTGCAGTTTTTGAAACTTACTATACAGAGGCAATTGACAATACAGAAGATTTTCAAACATACACAAGAAAGGCTCATGAGTATGGAGCTAAAGTATGGGCATTTACATCTAATAATATCAATGAGATTAATATCATGAGAAATAATGGTATAGATGGCGTTGAGAGTGATATCCCTGCTACAGCAATGAAAGCTATCTGTGAGAATCAAATGCTCGATGTTTCACCGCTTAAAGCAACTACGGGCAATTGGAATTTTGAACAAGAGAATTTGATAAGTACTGGTGTTGGAAGTCAATTTAGACCACTTGATTACAAAAGTAAAGACAGTACTCAAATGGTTCATTTTGGAACTACAAGTTCGTTTGGAATAAAACCTATAAACGATAAGGATGCTCCAATTGCTAAAATACCCGCCTTTAATCCTAAAAATGGATTGTTCCTGTTTACAAATTTCACTCCTAATCAAAATGAGGATTTACACTATAATTACACCTTATTATTTGATCTTTATATCCCAAAGAAAAGAAACTCAGGTTTTATAAGCTTATTTCAAACAAGTCCGACAAATGCTAATGATGGCGATTTTTTTATAGGATCTGGAGGTTTAGGAATTAACAATGAATACCACGGAAATTTACATGCTGAAACTTGGTATCGAATTGCAATTGTTGTTTATAAAAATGCTATCAAAAAATATATCAATGGAACATTTGTAGGTGAAAATCTTATTTCTTTGGGCAGATGGTCAGTATATAATGTGTTCCCCGGTGGGCAAAACCAAGGGTTCCTTCTTTTTTCTGATGACGACAATGAAACCGGTGAACTTTATATTAATGCGGTACAATTAAGAAATTATTCTATGAGTGAAAACGAAATTATGTCTTTAGGCAACCCTAAAGCAAATGGCATTGCTATAGGGAATTCCGGGATATATAATTTAAAATTTGATAATGAAATAAAATCTAGCATCGTCAACTGGGATACTAATGAAGTATATGCTTTTTTGTCAGAAAAAAAGGATTTATCTAAAGTAAACTTCTCTTTTGATATTCCTTTTGGAGCAAAATCATCAATTAGCTCAGGCAGTGAATTGAATTTGGCACAAAACAAATCGGTGATTATCAAAGTTATTGCTCAAGATGGTTACTCAGCTACTAAATGGAAAATTATTGCGATTATTGAATAAGCAACATAATGTGTGAATTCTATAGAAAAAGAAATACTATACTTTGACGAATACCTATAAGAACGACCGTCTTAATTAATGACTATAAATAATCACATTAGATATTTCCGTCAATTACTTTACCCTTAAGAAATACTTTTTCAATAAGAGGTGTACCAAAAGAATACGGAATAAATCCGTATGAGTTTATTGGTTTTGTAAGTATTAAATTAGCTTGTTTTCCTCTAGATATGGAACCCACTTCCTTTTCCAATCCCATGGCATAGGCACCATTTATAGTTGCTGCATTAATTGCCTCTTCTGGGGTCATTCTCATTTTAATGCAAGCTGTTGACACCACAAAATTCATGTTTCCTGAAGGTGTCGAACCTGGATTGTAATCTGTTGCCAAAGCCAAAGGTAACCCAGCATCAATCATTTTTCGTGCTGGTGTATAAGGTATGCTTAAAAAATAGGAACAACTTGGTAAAGCTACCGGCATTGTAATGGTGTTTTTTAAGGTTTCAATATCTTCGTCACGCATTTCTTCGAGATGGTCTACTGATAGCGCATTATATTTCACCCCAATTTGCACGCCGCCAATTGCAGTAAATTGATTTACATGAATCTTTGGAATAAAACCGTGCTTTTTTCCTGCTTCTAAAATAAGTTCAGTATCAGCAACAGAAAAATAGCCCGTTTCACAAAAAACATCAACATATTCGGCCAAATGTTCTTCAGCTATTTTTGGCATAACTTCGTGAATCAATAATTGTATATAGCCGTCTTTGTTATTTTTAAAATTTGAAGGAATGGCATGCGCTCCTAAAAAGGTAGCTTTAATTTCTATTGGATAATTTTCCTTTAGCCGTTTTATAACCCTAAGCATTTTCAATTCTGCGTCAGTTGTTAGACCATAGCCGGATTTTATTTCAACTGCCCCAGTTCCTAATCGCATGACTTCTTCTAAACGCGTTTTACTTTGCAAGTACAAATCGTCTTGTTTAGTTTCTTGTAATTTCTTGGCTGAATTTAAGATGCCTCCACCGCGTTTTGCAATTTCTTGATAGGATAGTCCGTTGATTCTATCTACAAATTCACCTTCACGATTCCCGGCAAATACGATATGTGTATGAGAATCGCACCAAGACGGTAATATCATTTTACCGGTGGCATCAATAATCTCAGAAAACTCTGTATCAGGACAATCAGCCATACTTCCAAAATCAGAAATCAAGCCATGCTCAATAACTAAAAAAGCATTTTTAATAGTTGGCAAAACGTTCATTTCTTTACCAGAAACAAATGATATTGCTTTATCTCTAATTTGAATTAATTCTTTTATATTTTTAAATAGAGTTGCCATTAAAATAAATTATTTAAGATATCATCTTCAACCAAGTTGGGTATTGTAACTTTTAAATTTGGTGTGCGTTCCATTTCGCGCTTAATTGCAAATATAGCTTCATTGTTTCTTGCCCAACTTCGGCGGGCTATTCCATTATTTACATCATAAAACAGCATGCTTTTTAAACGCGTTTCAGCTTCTTTCGTACCATCTAACAACATCCCAAAACCACCATTTATAACTTCTCCCCAGCCAACACCACCACCATTATGAATGGATACCCAAGTTGCTCCCCTAAAGCTGTCACCTATTACATTATGTATGGCCATATCTGCAGTAAACTTACTCCCATCATAAATATTAGAAGTTTCCCTATACGGTGAATCTGTTCCACTCACATCATGGTGATCTCTTCCTAACACAACTGGCCCAATTTCGGCATCTGCAACGGCATTATTGAAAGCTTCAGCAATTTTAGATCGTCCTTCGGCATCGGCATATAAAATACGTGCTTGAGAACCAACTACCATTTTATTTTTTTTGGCATCTTTAATCCAAGTAATGTTATCCTGCATTTGCAATTTAATCTCCTCTGGCGAATTTTCCATTATTTCTTGCAAAACTTTTGCGGCAATCTCATCAGTTTTATCTAAATCTTCTGATTTTCCAGAAGTACAAACCCAACGAAAAGGTCCAAAACCATAATCAAAACACATCGGGCCTAAAATATCCTGTACATAAGATGGATATTTAAAATCAATATTATTAGCTGCCATCACATCTGCTCCAGCACGTGATGCCTCCAACAAAAAAGCGTTTCCGTAGTCAAAGAAATAAGTACCCTTTTTAGCATGTTTGTTTATTGCGGCGGCATGACGTCTCAAAGTATCCTGTACTTTGGCCTTAAAAACTTCTGGTTCTTCCCTGATTAATCTATTAGATTCTTCATAAGATATCTCTACAGGATAATAACCACCTGTCCAAGGGATGTGTAATGAAGTCTGATCGGATCCCACATCTATAAATATATTTTCTACATCAAAGCGCTCCCACACCTCGACAACGTTACCAATATAGGCAATGGAGACCACTTCGTCAGATTCTTGTGCTTGTTTTACACGCCTAACCAAGTCATCAATATTTTCAATCAACACATCCACCCAACCCTGTTCATGTCTTTTGGCGGCAGCTTTTGGGTTCACTTCTGCACAAACCGTAATACAGCCAGCAATATTCCCTGCTTTTGGCTGTGCACCACTCATACCTCCTAAACCTGCTGTTAAAAATATTTTTCCATTTGAACTTTCCTCCTTAGATAAAATTTTTCTAAACGCATTCATTACGGTTATCGTGGTTCCATGTACAATCCCTTGTGGCCCAATGTACATAAATGAGCCTGCCGTCATTTGTCCATATTGAGAAACACCAAGTGCGTTGAATTTTTCCCAATCATCTGGTTTCGAATAATTCGGGATTACCATGCCGTTGGTTACAACTACTCTCGGCGCATTTTTTGATGATGGAAATAACCCCATTGGATGACCTGAATACAAGTGCAAGGTCTGCTCATCGGTCATAGCTGCTAAATATTGCATGACTAACAGATACTGTGCCCAATTTTGAAATACAGCCCCATTACCTCCATAGGTAATTAACTCTTCAGGATGCTGCGCAACTGCAGGATCCAAGTTGTTTTGAATCATTAACATTATTGCTGCTGCCTGAGAAGAATTTGCGGGATATTCTGAAATTGGTCTTGCATACATTGCATACTCTGGTTTAAACCTATACATATAGATTCTACCATATTCTTTCAATTCCTGAGCAAACTCCAATGCTAATTCTTGATGCCATTCACTTGGAAAATAGCGCAATGCATTTCTAATGGCTAATTGTTTTTCGTCCTTTGACAAAATATCCTTTCGCATTGGTGCTCTATTGGCATCTGCCGAATAGGCCTTTTTAGTTGGAAATTTTGATGGTATACCAATTAATATTTGTTCTTGAAACGTCATCATTTTAATATTACTTTACAATGATTGATTGATTTTTTACGAATTGAATCATATTGTAAATATCCTCTTTTAAGATACGGTCATCTTCAAGTTTATTTACTTTGCTGCGTATAATTTTGAAATTTTTTTCAATGATTTCAGAGAATGTATTTGGTCTTCTAAACTCCATAGCTTGGGCAGCGTACATTAATTCGATGGCTAATATTTTTTCTAAATTCCCTAGAATTTGATTGAATTTACGTCCAGAAATACTTCCCATGGACACATGATCTTCTTGACCTAAAGAGGTTGGAATACTATCTGCCGAAGGCGGAAAGCATAATGATTTATTTTCGGTTACCAATGATGCCGTTGTATATTGAGGAATCATAAAACCTGAATTTAATCCTCCTCCGGTGGTCAATAATCTTGGTAAACCAAATTTACCTTCGATTAACAAATAACATCTCCGATCCGCAATATTTCCTAATTCTGATGCAGCAATTGAACTATAATCTAAAGCCATTGCTAAGGGTTGCCCATGGAAGTTCCCTCCAGAAATAGCTTCAGTGTCACTTAATATTATGGGATTATCTGTAACCGAATTCATTTCAATTTCCGCTAATTCATTTAAATGATAAAACGCATTTCTTGAAGCTCCATGAACTTGAGGTATGCAACGCATTGAATAAGGATCCTGCACGCGTGTGCAACTTTCATGAGAATTTATATTTTGAGAATTCCTGAATAACATCCTCATTCGATCAGCAACTTTTATATTACCCCTAAAAGGTCGGATTTTGTGCAACTGTTCCTTAAATGGTGAAGGGCTTCCTTGATAACCTTCAATGCTCATAGCACCGCAGACATCTGCCAAATCCAATAGATATTCCATTTTATTTAAACCAATAATGGCATGCGCTAGAATAAACTGTGTCCCATTAATCAAGCCTAATCCTTCTTTTGCCCTTAATTGCATTGGTTTTATCCCATGCTTTTTCAAAACTTCTTTTGCAAGACTTATACCGTTGTTTCCCCAAAACTCACCTTCACCTATAATCGGCAAAAACAAATGAGACAATGGTGCTAAATCTCCAGAAGCACCTAC
>Ga0316189_10006323_pt1 | contig 11288 bp, 9 predicted proteins | sample LowCovwburrow_MG_FD_204930 | JGI IMG/M metagenome (GOLD analysis project Ga0316189, IMG submission 204930) | Coastal sediment microbial communities from Maine, United States - Lowes Cove worm burrow | ecosystem: Environmental > Aquatic > Marine > Coastal > Sediment | place: USA: Maine... | reverse complement strand
CCGTCGCCGCCATTGAAGTTCAGATCATAGACATTGTCGACGCCCTGCACATACATGGCGAGACGCTCAAGGCCATAAGTCAGCTCACCTGAAACAGGGTCGCAATCCATACCGCCGACCTGCTGGAAGTAGGTGAACTGCGAGACTTCCATGCCATCGCACCACACTTCCCACCCGAGACCCCAGGCGCCCAGCGTCGGGCTTTCCCAATCATCTTCGACGAAGCGAATGTCGTGGTTGTCACGGTCAATGCCGATGGCATAGAGCGATCCGAGATACAGGTCCTGCAAATCCGGTGGCGACGGTTTGAGGATCACCTGATACTGGTAGTAGTGCTGCAGGCGGTTGGGGTTTTCACCAAAGCGGCCATCCTTGGGACGGCGCGACGGCTGCACATAGGCAGCCTTCCAGGGATTCGGGCCGACGGAGCGCAGTGTGGTTGCGGGATGGAACGTGCCGGCACCGACTTCCATATCGTAGGGTTGCAGAATGACACATCCCCTGGCTGCCCAGTAATTGTGCAGTGTGAGGATCAGATCCTGGAAGGATTTTTGCGGATTTAGGCCGGAGGGCGCAGTCATTTTAAAGATTCTTTGAAGGGCCTCTGGATCGCCAGACGCAGTGAATCGCTGGCCGGAACCTATTGTGCGGACCAAGCCCGGTCAAGCGGCCAGCCGCAGGATACCTGCATTCGGGCCAGAACCGGAACCAATCAGTCTTCCGGGTAGTACACGCCGGTTTTCGGATCCTGGCGCAAACGCGCCGTCCTGACGCGATGCTGATCGTTGGTCTTTACCTTGACAGCAGACTTTGCCTGCAAGTCCGAAAGCCTGCGCGCCACGGTATATGACAAGGCAATGCCGACGCCGGCCAACAACAGTTTGTAGATCATCGTATCTTCATTCCTTCAAACAGGCCCCTACCCGTTTCATCTCTCACAATCCGTAACGAGACCACAAAGCGCGCTCTTCTGCAAGCGCAAGAGCGCTGGACGCGACTCCTTGTCCGGCAGCCCTGGCCGCACTGTCGACCGACGACCCGGCACCGGGCAGCAGAAGTTTGCGCAAGGAAAACCCGCTCTTCGGCTCAATGGTCTTGATGATGACATCCTCACCAAACTTGTCCTGCAGGATTTCGTGCATTGTACCGAGGCCGTCCACAAGGCCGCGCTCCAGGGCCTTGTCTCCGGCCCAGAACAAGCCGGAAAACAATTCATCTTCCTTGCCCTTGAGCTGCGCCTGCCGGCGTGAGCGCACGATATCCTTGAATGCTTCGTGCACATCAAGCTGCAGGGACTTCAGATGAGCGACATCCTCCTTTTTTTCAGGCAGGAACGGATCGAGCACGGATTTGTTGGAACCTGCCGTGTACACGCGGCGCTCCACACCGAGCTTCTTGATCGCACCGGAAAAACCAAAGCCTGAGGATATGACGCCGATTGAGCCGACCACGGAGCTGCGATCAGCAAATATTTCATCGCCTGCCACCGCCAGCAGATAGCCGCCGGACGCTGCCACATCTTCGCAAAACACCAATACCGTGACTTCATGTTTTTTCGCGAGCTGGCGGATACGATTGAAGATCAGGGTCGACTGCACCGGCGAACCACCCGGTGAATTGATCGAAAAGGCCATGGCTGACAGGCCGGGAATGGCGAAAGCCTGCTCCAGTGTTTCCTCAACACCGGCCATGGATAAAGACTTGCTCATCGGCCCGGGCATGCCGATGGCCCCTGTCAGGCGGACATGAGCGACAAATTTGCGCTTGCCGCGCAACAGCCTTGTCAGCCATCCGGCCTTCTTTTTCTTCTTCTTGTTTGATGTGCGCGAGACCATTGGGGAGCTGCCTTTTCGATTAATGATACTTAGCAGGCCCTAAATGGTGCACCCGCGTGAGAACCTCAAGGGAGCGCCATGAACTCATGCAAATTCAAGAGCTTCCCCGGTCCGCAATACAGCTTCCACTTTATCCACGAATTTGCTGGACCCTGCTTCATGCAGCATCAGTCCGGGCAATAAACGCACTGGCGCCTTTGAACCTTTTGTACCGCGCACAATGATGCGCGATGCGGCATCATTGCGATGAGCCCGCAAAGGCAGGACTGTCAATGCACCCAATTTCGGCTCCATTGCAGCCAGCAATGTGAGCAGAGAGGTGGCCGGATGTATGATTGAGACGGTTCCCCTGGGCTTGACTGTGTTGGTCATGACCTTGACCCAGTTTTCAAGTTCACCAGCCTTCAACATGTGAGCTTGCGCCCGAAGACTGTCAGCCGGAGCCTGCACCGTATGGTCTTCGAAAAACGGCGGATTTGCATAGGCGTGCGAAACACTGCCCGGCACAGGCCAGTCCAACTGATCATGGCGCATGGAATCGCACAGATCGCCTTTCAATACCGTGATGCGCTCATGCAACTGGTTGCGCTTGAAGTTTTCCTCCGCAATCAGGGCATAGTGGGACGCGATTTCCACGCCGGTAATGATGGTACCGGGTACCCGCGTTGCCAGGCAGGCCGCCGCAACGCCCGTCCCGATGCCTGCCTCAAACAGCGTGTCACCATCAGATGCAGGTATGGATGCGGCCAGCAATACTGCATCAATACCGGCGCGATAGCCTTTTTCAGGTTGCAGTATTTTCAGTTTCCCGCCCAGAAAGGCATCGTCGGACAAGCCTGTCTTGCCCGCATGATCGCCAGTGCGGCCACCTTGAAACTCATCCTCCATCACAGCCTCTCCCGCCATCTTCAATCAGCCCCCACATGCACACATTCAGCCATCCGCCAGATGCTCCCGCAATCCTGCTTCATTCAACAGTCTGCGCGCGCGTATTTCATCATCCTCATCGATCATCACCCGGCGCGGAAACACTCCAATGGATCCTTCCAGCACACTCATATGACCGTCAAACACTTCCGCACACAGGCCTTCCTGGCCAAGCAGATCAACAACATACGACACAAGTACGACGTCGTTGGATCGCAACAACTCACGCATGGATAACAACTTACCTCCAGGCAGTTAACAAATTGATCTTTCAGCAGTCTAGAGTCAGGACCGGGCCTGACCCTAGCCCAACGCGTCACATGCGGCCATAGTGCTCTTGCTGGCAGCCTGAACGCCGCTTATGTTCTGATTTGTAAACAACTAAAGACAGCGGTGGAGTTTGTCCCGTGGGCGTGGTGGTTCCGTTAAGTGCAGCAGAAGCCAAGGATGCAAGCCTGTCTCCTTTGCTCGACCTTGTGGCAAATGACATGGAAAAGGTGAATGCACAGATCCTGTCGCATGCGCAGTCCCATGTGGAGTTGATACCCGAACTTGCCCAGCACCTGATTGATTCCGGCGGCAAGCGATTGCGCCCGATGCTGACGATTGCTGCAGCTCGCATGTGCGGGTATGACGGAAATCATCATATTGATCTTGCCACTGCCGTTGAATTCATGCACACGGCCACGCTGCTGCACGACGACGTGGTCGATGAAAGCGATCTCAGGCGTGGACGGCGCACCGCGCGATTGATCTGGGGCAATCAGGCAAGCGTGCTGGTCGGCGACTACCTGCTGGGCCAGGCGTTTCGCATCATGGTCACGACAGGGTCGCTTGCGGCACTCAAGGTTCTGGCGGATGCAGCCGCCGTCATTGCCGAAGGCGAAGTGATGCAGCTGGCCGCAGCGCATAATACATCCACGACGGAAGATGCCTATCTCAAGGTGATCAATGCAAAGACCGCCGCGCTGTTTTCCGCAGCCGCTGAAGTCGGCGCCATCATTGCCGGGCGCAATGATGCAGAGCGCGAAGCACTTGAATCATACGGCCGTAATCTTGGCGTGGCGTTTCAGCTTGTTGACGACGCGCTGGATTATTCCGGCAAGCAGGCCCAACTTGGAAAAAGTGTCGGTGACGATTTCCGGGAAGGCAAAATTACACTGCCGGTGGTGTTGTCATACCGGCGCGGAGATACCAAACAGCGGGAATTCTGGAAGCGCGTAATGGAAGAAGGCGACCAGCGCGACGGCGACCTGGAGAAGGCCATAGCCTTGATGGTGCAACATGACGCGCTTGAGGCAACCATGGAACGCGCACGCCACTACGGCGCCATTGCACGCGATGCGATGGAGATATTCCCTGAAAGTGATCACAAGTCTGCCCTGGTGGATGCAATCAGGTTTTCCGTAGCCCGGGCGCATTAGAACGAGATGAGGTTAAGCCAGAGCGGTTGCCACAACCCACCATTCGCGATGTTGCCGGGTGAGTTGTGCAGCGGCAGCAACAGCGCTGTCAGCATCCTCAAACAGGCCGAAGCAGGTGGCGCCGGAGCCGCTCATGCGTGAAAGCCGGCAACCGGACAATTGGCGAAGAGCGCCCAGCACGTCACAGATGACGGGCTCCAGATGACACGCTGCCGGTTCCAGGTCATTGCGGCAATTTGCCAGCCAGCCCAGTGTGGCGGCGCTGTCTCCTGCCTCTCCAAACCTGTCCGGGATGTCGGTATTGGCCGTGCTGCCGGGAGCCAGGCCCAAATGGCGGAAAATGCCCGCGGTCGAAACACCGATCAGCGGATTGACCAGAACCGCATGCAGCGGCGGGGCATGTGGCCAATCATCGATGAGTTCTCCAATGCCACGCATCCGGCAAGCCTTTGAGGCGAGACAAACCGGCACATCCGCGCCCAGTTGCAATGCCAGTCCCGCCAACATCGGTGCATCAACAGCCAAGCCGTTAAGACGGACAATTGCGCGAAGTGCGGCCGCGGCATCGGCCGACCCCCCGCCGATGCCCGACGCAACGGGAAGCGCCTTGTGCAGGTTCATGGCGCAGGGCTGGACTTGATCCGGGTAGCGGCTCTGCAAAGCGGTAAATGCCTTGAGAACCAGATTGCCTGCATCGGTTTCCAGGCCTTGCGAAAACGGTCCCGAAACCGTCAGAGAGGTTGCGTCGGCAAATGATACTTCCAGCACGTCGCCTGCGTCAGATGCAAACATCACAGCGCTGTCAAGCAAATGGTAGCCGTCGTCACGCTTACCCGTAACATGCAAGGCAAGATTGATTTTCGCAGCGGCGAACTCGGTAATCATTGCAATACCAGCAAGAACGGATCAGGACTTGTTGGGCTTTTCAGTGCCTGACGCAGTCGGCGCCGAAGCAGGTTCCGGGTCCGGCAATCCTTGCTTGAGCTTTTTGCGGATCTTGACTGCGTTCTCGTCGGTCGGATTTGAATCAAGCGCATACTGCCATTGGAATTTTGCTTCCAGCTTGCGGCCAACCCGCCACAGGGCATCACCCAGATGATCATTGATCACGGCGTCTTCAGGACGCAAGCCGGCAGCCCGTTCGAGCAGTTTTGCAGCCTCTTCATATCGACCCAACTGGTAGTGTCCCCAGCCCAGGCTATCAACGATATAGCCGTCATTGGGGCGCAGTGAAACGGCCTTTTCAACCATTTCAAACGCCTCGATCAGATTGATGCGTTTTTCAATCAGCGAGTATCCGAGATAATTCAGCACCGACGCCTGTTCGGGCTGGAACCGCAGTGCCTTGCGGAAATCCGGTTCGGCATTTTCCCAACGCCCGGCACGTTCATAGGCAATGCCGCGGAAATAGTATACCGACCAGTTTTTCTCTCCCGGCTCATCAACCCGCGCCAGCGCCTGGGTATATGCATCAGCGGCATCGAGCCATTTTTCATTCAGCCGGTACAGGTTACCAAGCGACAGCAGAGCATTGTAGTTCTCAGGTTCGCGGGCGATCAGAGACTTCAGCACCTTCACTGCATCGTCGAACCTGTTCAACTGGTTGAGATTGGTGGCTGTCTGAATATCTGCGCTGGAACGCAACGGCGAGCTCGCCTCAATCCTGTCATATGCTGCGATGGCCTGTTCGTGCAGTTTCATCTGGGTATAAACCTCACCCAGCAGCGTCTGGCCCTCGGAAAACTCCGGGTGGCTGGACAGCGCAAGCTGCGCATAAACCAGTGCAATATCGATGGAACGTTCATCGGTCAACGCCCCGGCAATGGAATACAACGCTTCGGCAGCACCGCCGGCTGCGGTGTTGATAAACGGTTCGGCCTGTTTTCCGGCCTTCACAGCATCCAGCGCGCGGCGCACAAGCGGGTTGTCCTGGGTCGATTTCAGGAACAGTTCATACACCTTGGCCGCCTGGTCCTTGCGGTCGGTGCGTTCAAGATAATTGCCGTAAGCCTGAACGACGCGCAGCGAGGTGCCTGCCTTTTCATAGGCTGACTTGTAGAATACCTCGGCCCGGTTGCGGTCTTGAACCATATCGGCAATCAGGCCGGCATGGAAAAGCCTGAAGTTTTCGAATGCCTGATTACGCTTCAGCTTGTCGAGTTCGCTCAGGGCGTCTTTGAGATTGTTTTCCGAGGCGTAAGACCAACCGGTGAGCAGGGCTGCCGACAACTCACCGATGGGCGTGTAGGCCGATTTCTGGAAATACTGGCGGGCGAGCACGGCCTTGCCTTCGCGCATTGACTTGAGGCCCAGGACCAGCAGCGACAATCTGTGCTGATCATTGAACTTCAGGACCCGCTCGGCAAACTTTTCAGCAGATGCAATATTGCCTGACGACACTTCCAGCGTGAAGGCGCGTTCGATCAAAAGCGGATTGTCGGGATCATTTTCCAGAGCCCGGGCGATGTAACGCGCTGCAATGCCGGCATCGCGCTGACGGCTGGCATAGCGTCCGGCAAGATAGCTGCCGGATGGGGACGCCTGGTCAATCCGCAATGCGGCATACGGATCAGCGTTTTGTGACTGCGCGGCATGACCGGGAATAACTGCCATCGAACTCGCCAACACAAATGCTGCACTCAGGGTTCTGATGGTCAATTTCATGGTTGCCTTGTCCGATCTTCGGAAAAATTTGTTCGCGCTGTCGAAGCTGCCCGTAAAGACCGCCAAACTACAGCGCATCACTGATACAGTGCAATGTGATGGTTTTTGGACCGAACTGCAAGCTACACACGGTCACAGCCGCGCGATTGAAAGCTTAAATGACAATGCAGGCGGTTGCAGATGCAAAAACTCCGGCCGGCGACTTGAAAGCGCGTTCTGCCACCCGCATCATGCACGACATGAAAAAACAACTGATTCGAGTTCAAATGCCCTGTCGTCTCGCCGGCGCTGCAATTGTCTGCGCACTGTCAATTCTCGCTGGCTCTGTGTCAGCTAACGCGCTGGAAGTGTCTGCAAGTTACCGGAAAAATGCCGAGAAAGCCTTTGACGGGTTTCTGCAGGACCTGTGGCCGGAGGCCCAGCAGCGGGGCATTTCGCGCAAGGTCTTCGATGCATCCGTGAGACGCATTTCCCTGCAGTGGACTATCCCTGATCTGGCCCCGCCGAAGATTGCAGGCGAGCAACCTGCCGCATCGCGCAAACGCCAGGCGGAGTTCGGTTCGCCCGGCAGGTATTTCAGGGATAAATCCCTCAACCAGCTGGCAGAAATCGGGCGCAGGAATCTCGGCAAATATGCATCGGCCTTCGCACGGATTGAAAAGACAACCGGGGTTCCCAAGGAAGTTGTCGCCGCCATCTGGGGGCGGGAAACGGCTTTTTCCGGCGCCAAGATACCGCATAGCGCAATGTCGGTGCTGGCGACCCAGGCTTTCCTGGGGCGCAGACCGGATTTCTTCCGGCCCGAGCTTCTGGCCATCATGGAGATCGCCCAGCGCGGCATCGTGCCGGTATCGCAGTTGAAAAGCTCTTGGGCAGGGGCGATGGGCCATACCCAGATGCTGCCGGGGCTGTACCTGAAATATGCCAGTGACGGCGACGGTGACGGCAAGTCGGACATCTGGAATTCAATCCCCGATGCGCTGGCCACCACTGCGACATTTCTGAAAGCAAGCGGATGGAAGCCGGGCCTGAGCTGGGCATATGAGGTCGAGCCGTCATCGGCGCTGGACTGTACGCTGGAAGGGCCCGATGAAGGCCGGCCAGTGGCCGAGTGGATTGCAGCCGGAGCCAAACGGGTGGCCGGCCGCAAATGGCCGGCCCGGCTCAGCAGTGTCAAAAGCTATGTCATCATGCCCGCGGGCCGGTTCGGGCCGGCATTCATTGCAACCGACAATTACTACGCGATCAAAAACTACAATGAGTCGGATCTGTATGTACTGTATGTCGGCAATCTGGCTGACCGGATTGCAGGCGGTGGGGCCTTCAAGACCGGCTGGCTCAAGGTCGATACGTTCACCCGCCCAGCCATGAAGAAGGTTCAATCCAAAATGGTCGCGCTTGGCTACAATGTCGGCGACAGCATTGACGGATTAATCGGTTTCCGCACCCGCACAGCCACCGGCATGCACCAGAAAAAACTGGGCATGGCAGTGGATTGTTGGCCGAACAGGCCATTTATTGCGCGGTTGAAGTAACCTGTTGCTTGCGAACTGAAACACCTGTCGAGCGAATTGCGGTCACCCGCTTCTCGATCGCGGGACGGTAATTATCGGAAATTGCCGTGCGCATGCGTTCAGCCTGTGCAGACGGGCTGTGCGGATAAACGGCAAACAGGCGCTCGAAAAAGGCCCTTGTGTTGCCACTGCATTCCAGCAGGACATTGTCTACAACCGCATCAACAGGCTGGTTCGACTGCGGCGCGGTACGGTCGGCAGCATCGCGGTAACAGGAAAACATTTCTTCCTTGGCAAGTTCCAGTTCGGCTTCCACACTGATGGGGTTGGGCTGAGGCTGGACCGGTGCCAGAGCGGCGGTTGCCTGCCCGGCAGCCTGATTGACAGGTGCCACTGCCGGCTGAAGTGGCGTGGTCGCGGCAGCAGCCAGCTTCTGTTCCTCCCGCACCTTCAGTACAGCTTCGCGAACGGCCGGCACGAAGGTTGATCCGGTCAACTCCTTAGCGGTCCTGCGGGATTTTTTGGTTCCAAACCTGGCCGCCAGAACTTCCGACATGGAAGAAAACGACTTGCTGCACTCTGTCTTGATGGATTTCGACACCACCGACTGCAGGTTCAGCTTGGGGATTTTCTGGGCCTGGCTGCGGGCGTAGGCCGAGATACAATCGCGGAACGCAAACACTTTCGGATTCCCGGTATCACGCCACCATTTGGCTTCGTTTACACTTGAGGTTTTCTTCCTGCGCTTGCGGGACGAGGTTCTCTTCTTGCGCTTGGCAGGTTTGAGTGCCGGCTGAGCGGCCTGCAATTGCCGCGGTCCGGGCTGAACCAGGGGCTGTTGCACCTGCTGCGGCGTCGGTGCCAGTGCCGGTTGCGCGCCGTCTGCGATGGTCGGCTGGGTAATATTGATGGTACGCCCACCCACCGATTGAACGGTCTGCCTGGCCGGAACCTCGTTGGCTCCAGTTGGCTTGGTGCCGGTGAACGCCTGTATTCCACGAGGCTTCACCGTGTTGACCCGATCGCTGTCAGACCGTTCAAGGCCGTCTGCCCATGCACTCGATGTGCCTGCAAAACAGGCAATGGTCATGATCGCAATGGCTGAGATTCTGTAATTCATATAAAGGGCTCCCTTTTTGGCTCCCCGACATCCGTCCAGCATGACCAACAAACAGGCAACAAAATGACGCCAATTTGGCCAACTCAATCAATTCTTTAGGTGCTTCAGCGCACCATGCAAAACGCTCTGCAAACATCGTGCCGAAACGCTCTGCAAACATCGTGCCGAAAATATTAACACGGCGCGGAGTCATCATTCTTGACGGTGATCAATCGCGCCGCGTCTGCGTGACTTTCAACGGGCATAACAAAACCCGTAAACCTGTTTAATTATAAAGCGTTAGCATAATTTACAGGTTCGCACCGAGCTGGATTTCCATGCCCGGATTCGCGGCTGAACCTGCCTACATGTTCGGGTAGTTCGGCCCTTCACCACCTTGCGGCACTGTCCAGTTGATATTTTGTGCCGGGTCCTTGATGTCGCAGGTCTTGCAGTGCACGCAATTCTGGAAATTGATCTGGAATTTGTCATTACCGGCTTCGTCCTTGACGATTTCATAGACACCGGCGGGACAATAACGCTGCGCCGGTTCTGCATACTCGGGCAGGTTGTGGCTGACCGGAATCGACGCATCCCTCAGGTGCAGGTGTGCAGGCTGGTTCTCATCATGATTGGTTGCCGAATAGGCCACATTGGTCAATCTGTCGAATGACAGCACACCGTCGGGCCTGGGATATTCAATTACCGGGTAATCAGCCGCCTTGCCGGTCGAATCAGCATCATTCTTTTCATGCTTCATGGTGCCGAAGAAGGAAAAACCGAACAGCTGGTTGGTCCACATGTCCAGCCCGCCCATGGCAAGCCCGCCTAGCAGGCCCAGTTTTGACCATAGCGGTTTGACATTGCGTACTCTCTTGAGGTCCTCAGCAATGGGAGACTTGTCCCAGGCCGCCTGGTATTCGGTCAGCTCATCACCTGCCCGGCCTGCCGCAATGGCAGCAGCAGCCGCATCGGCGGCCAGCATGCCGGACGCCATGGCGTTATGGGATCCCTTGATGCGGGGCACATTGACCATGCCGGCGGAACAACCGATGAGACAACCGCCGGGGAACGACAGTTTCGGTACCGACTGGTAACCGCCTTCGGTGATGGCGCGCGCGCCATAGGCCACGCGGCGGCCACCGGCCAGCACATCGGCTATCAACGGGTGATGCTTGAAGCGCTGAAACTCCATGTAGGGAAACAGATGCGGGTTCTTGTAATTGAGATGCACCACAAAGCCGATTGAAACCAGATTATCCTCCAGGTGGTACATGAACGAACCACCACCGGTCCTGGTGTTGAGCGGCCAGCCCATGGTATGGGTTACCTGGCCGGCTTTGTGATTTTCGGGCTTGATTTCCCACAGCTCTTTCATGCCAAGGCCGAATTTCTGCGGGCTTTTGCCTTCCGACAGGTTGAACCTGTCGATCAGCACCTTGGCCAGCGATCCGCGCACGCCTTCACCGATCATGACATACTTGCCATGCAGTTCCATGCCGGGTTCGTAATCCGGGCCTGGCTTGCCATCCTTGCCGAGACCGAAGACGCCGGCAACAACGCCCTTTACCGAGCCGTCGTCGCGATACACCAGGTCGGAACAGGCAAAGCCGGGATAAATCTCGACGCCCAGGGCTTCGGCCTGTTCTGCAAGCCAGCGGCACACATTGCCCAGTGACACGGCATAGTTGCCATGGTTGTTCATCAGCGGCGGCATCATGAAGTTCGGCAGGCGCAAGGCGCCTGAATGGCCGAGCATATAGAAGCGGTCTTCCTTGACCTCGGTCTTGAGCGGTGCGCCCTTCTCTTTCCAGTCGGGGATCAG
>Ga0316189_10006322_pt1 | contig 11291 bp, 8 predicted proteins | sample LowCovwburrow_MG_FD_204930 | JGI IMG/M metagenome (GOLD analysis project Ga0316189, IMG submission 204930) | Coastal sediment microbial communities from Maine, United States - Lowes Cove worm burrow | ecosystem: Environmental > Aquatic > Marine > Coastal > Sediment | place: USA: Maine... | reverse complement strand
AAGGTATCGGTTAAGGGTAGAAATATTGGCGAGAAGTTTTTAATGTGTCCTAATCAGAGGCTCCCTAAGGAACCGTATTGTGACTATCGAATCGCGAAGACGGATCTCAAACGTGTAAAACCAATGGGCTAAGAGACACCAATGAGCTAAGAGACGAGGCCGCAAATGTAAAATTGACGGCTTTTAGATTTGTCCGACGATTATGCTGACGAATGAATGGTCGCACCACCAAGGCAGATGCGATCTTGGTAAAGTACCAGTGCTTGCCCAGGGGTCACCGCCCGTTGTGGCTGATCGAATTTAACTTTGAGCGTTTTCTCATCTATTTCAATTATCTTGCATTGATGATCCTGTTGTCGATAGCGTGTCTTCGCCGTTACGATATCGCCAACTTCAGGCGCGGCTGAACTAACCCAATCCATATCATCGGCGGTGACGGTTTGGGTCAGCATTGCAGGGTGATCATGGCCTTGCACCACTAATAATTCGTTGCGATTGATATCTTTGCCGGCGACATACCAAGCCTCACCGGCACCACCGATATTCAAGCCTTGTCGCTGACCTAAGGTGTAGTACATGAGACCGTCGTGCTCCGCAACAGTTTTCCCGTCTACGCCGACCATGTTACCGGGATTAGGCTTTATGTATGTGCTTAGAAAATCTTTAAAGCGTCTTTCGCCAATAAAGCATATTCCGGTGCTGTCTTTTTTATTGTGGGTTACAAAGCCTTGCTCGTCAGCTATCGCTCGAACTACTGGTTTCTCTATCTCACCTAGAGGGAATAAGCTTTTACGTAATTGATGTTGTTGCAATGTGTAAAGAAAATAGCTTTGGTCTTTATTGGTGTCGGAGCCCCTGAGTAATAACGCCTCTTGCTCAGGCGAGTCGTTGACAAAGCCTTTGGCGACGTAATGGCCAGTGGCAATATACTCGGCGCCAAGTGATTCGGCTTGTAATAAGAACTCCTTAAATTTAATTTCTTTATTGCAAAGAATATCGGGGTTTGGTGTTCGCCCAGCTTGATACTCAGCTAAGAAGTGCTCGAATACATTCTCCCAATATTCATGTGCGAAGTTAACTTCGTGTAAGTCAATATTTAGTCGCTCACAGACCTGTGCAGCATCTTTCAGATCGGTTGCTGACGCGCAATATTCTTCGGTGTCGTCCTCTTCCCAATTCTTCATGAACATGCCGGTTACTTTATAACCTTGTTGTTTTAGAATATGCGCGGTTACTGACGAGTCTACACCGCCAGACATGCCTACTACGACATGAGTTTCGTTTGGGTCGTGATCTAAAGCCATGAGGGTTAGTTTAAAGTTCTTTTAGAATTTCCAGCGGGTATCGAGCGCCACTTAGAAAATCCTCAATACAGTTGAGCACAATAGGGCTTCGTAGCGAAGTGTTTGTGCGAATAGTTTCGGGTGTTAGCCAATGAGTGCGTATGATATCTGAGTCGAGGTCATAATTGCTATCCACATTGCTGATAGCGCCACAAAAGGTATACCGAATGTAGGTTTTACCGTTATCGGCCGCTAATCGATAGAGCCCGACTAAGGCTTGCGGCGTAAAGTGGCAGCAGGTTTCTTCTAACGTTTCTCTAATTACGGCCTCTATAATAGTTTCACCTGGTTCAAGGTGGCCAGCGGGCTGATTATAAACAATTTGTTGTGTCGATTTAGATCGCTCTTCGACTAGCAAGAAACGGTCATCTTTTTGGCAAACCGCGGCAACAGTAATGTCAGGTGTCCACATACATTCTCTGAAATAATTGAGTGCTAAATATCAGAAACCAAATCTCTAGGCAATGGCTCTGATTGCTTGATTTCATGTGGCCCCTAGCTTTCGTTGTTAGGCCAACTTCCTATCACTCTAGTGTGACGTCACGGCGGGCCTTTTACAATGCTTGAGGCGAAAAATTGTGTTATCCTGTCGTCCAATTTTTAATGCGTAATTGATCGTGTCAATAGTCATTATAAAAGTGAATTAGTTGTAGGCACGTCGATCAGAATTAGAGCAGCGGCATTGATCGGCTTGGAGACTGTAATTTCAGGGTCCCAAGCAGCTATCCGCCGCAGCTAGAAGGCATACCGTTTAAACGGTCTACTTCTAAACGTTAACCCATTATAGGGGTACGCGACTTAAGCTAAAGCAGGCGTCAGAAAACGACGAAGGCAAGCATTAGGTGGGGCTAATACCAAGCCCCAGTAGCCCTCAATACACATATTTAGGTTCGAGATAAAACATGATGAGCAACGCCAAATCTAAGATTTTCTATACCCTTACCGACGAAGCACCCGCCTTAGCTACCCGATCACTGTTGCCAGTATTCAAGTCATTTGCTGCCGCATGTGATGTCGAAGTTGATACCAAGGATATCTCCTTAGCATCGCGCATTCTATCCGTATTTTCTGACTATCTTAGTGATGGTCAGCGAGTGGATGATGCTCTCGCAGAGCTCGGTGACTTGGTACTAGAACCAACGGCTAATATTATTAAAACGCCGAATATTAGTGCATCGATCCCTCAAATTAAAGACGCTATTAAGGAACTACAAGCTAAAGGCTACGCGCTACCTAATTTCCCTGATGATCCTCACACGGATGAAGAAATTAAGGCTCGTCAGGGGTACGAACGCGTTAAGGGCAGTAGCGTAAACCCAGTTATACGTGAAGGTAATTCAGATCGACGAGCTCCAGCAGCGGTTAAAAACTATGCTAGGCAAAACCCACACTCAATGGGCGAGTGGTTACCAAGTTCACGTTCACACGTAGCAACTATGAATGGTGGTGATTTCCGCTCTAGCGAGCGCTCGATGACACTGGCCAAGGCGTGTTCGGTGAAAATCGAATTCACTGATAAGTACGGCAACAAGACTATAAAGCAAGATGGTTTGCAGTTGCTTGCAGGTGAAGTTATCGATGCTATGTTCATGAGTAAAAATGCCTTGCGTGAATTTTATGCTGAACAAATAGAAGACGCCAAGGAGAACGATATGCTGTTCTCACTGCATGTTAAAGCGACCATGATGAAGGTCTCGCATCCAATCGTCTTTGGTCATGCGGTAACGGTTTACTACAAAGATGTATACGAGAAATATGCGACTTTATTTGAAGAGCTTAATGTTCAACCAAATAACGGCCTAGGCAACCTTTACAATATCATAAAACAAATTTCCGGTGATCTGCGCGACAAGATTGAAGCTGATATTTTGGCATGCTACAAAAATCGCCCTGCCATTGCGATGGTTGATTCTGATAAAGGCATTTCAAATCTACATGTACCTAGTGACGTGATTGTAGATGCTTCAATGCCAGCAATGATTCGTAATTCAGGCAAAATGTGGAATATGGACGGTGAGCTGCAAGATACTAAAGCGGTTATCCCTGAGAGTACGTATGCGTTTATTTATCAAGAAGTTATTGATTTCTGCAAAGAGCATGGCGCGCTAGATCCTACTAAAATTGGCAGTGTCGCGAATGTCGGCCTGATGGCGCAAAAAGCTGAGGAGTATGGGTCTCATGATAAAACTTATGAGATGGAATACGACGGCCATATGCGTGTCATCGATGAAGAAACAGGTACTATATTATTTGAGCACTCAGTACTAGAAGGTGATATTTGGCGTATGTGCCAGGTCAAAGACGCGCCGATTCAAGATTGGGTCAAGCTGGCTGTCAGCCGCGCCCGTAAAACAGGCTCGCCAGCAGTTTTCTGGTTAGATAAGAACCGGCCACATGAAGCTCAACTAATAATCAAAGTTAACGAGTATTTGCACGATCATGATACTGAAGGCTTGGAATTGCTCATTATGTCGCCGGCGGATGCTACCCGTTATTCGCTTGAGCAAATCACTCAAGGTAAAGATGTTATTTCGGTCACGGGTAACGTTTTGCGTGATTATCTAACTGACCTATTTCCAATCTTAGAAGTCGGCACCAGTGCTAAAATGTTGTCGATAGTGCCGCTTATGAATGGTGGTGGCTTATTCGAGACTGGGGCGGGTGGTTCTGCGCCTAAGCATGTTCATCAGTTTACTAAAGAAGGTCATTTGCGCTGGGATTCACTCGGTGAATTCCTCGCTACGGCAGCCTCGTTTGAGCACTTGGCAGAGGTTAATGATAACCCACAAGCGCAAATACTGGCTGACACGTTAAATATTGCAACTAGCAAATTGTTGACGCAAGGTAAATCGCCCTCTCGCAAGGTCAACGAGTTAGATAACCGTGGTAGCCACTTCTACCTAGCGATGTATTGGGCCGAAGCGATCGCAGCTCAAGACAATGACACAACGCTTAAGGCTAAGTTTGCATCCTTGTTTGAACAGTTGAAGAGTGGTGAAGCTAGTATATTAGCTGAGTTAGAGGCGGCTCAGGGTGCGGCCGTCGATATAGAAGGTTATTACTCTCCGTCAGAAGAGAAAGCTGAAATGGCAATGCGCCCGAGTGCTACGTTTAATTCAATTATCGATGGATTTAGCGCGCAGGGATAGAATGGACTTACTGAGCGGGTAGTGTTACCGCTTAGTGGTGATTCAATTTTTGCTGTTTTGTGCTTTAAAAGTGACAGAAAGAAAACAAAAAAGCACGGAAGTGAAAGCTTCCGTGCTTTTTTGTAGCTACTGAATGTTAGTAGCCTATTAAATGGTATTAGACGCTTTTACGCGAATTTTATGGCAGTAACTATTATGATGCTGCGCGGATCTTTGCGGCTTTAGGGCCTTTATCTCCGTCCTCTAACTCATATTCTACTTCCTGACCTTCATTAAGTGTTTTATATCCATCCATATCGATTTCAGAATAATGTGCAAAAACATCATTTCCGCCATCGCTTGGCTCGATAAATCCAAACCCTTTTGAAGAGTTAAACCATTTCACTGTTCCTAGTGTAGCCATCTTATTTCCTCACTTTGGTAAAAAACCCTGATATTAGCTTCAGGTATTTAAACGAAGTCTTTTGGTTTCTGGTAGGATTTCTTGCGGCCTACTTACTTTTTTTGTCGACTTCACAACGTAGATCGAATTATCTGTAATAATTCAACTGGGCAAGTAAACCTTCTCACATGTGAAAGGTCAAGGGTGTGAATTGATTAAGTTTCATAAAATTAACATTTGCCTAGTAAGTTGCCCTTGAAAAATGAATAATAGAGCGCAAACATTAGCATAGAACAAATTTTTAGCTCTACGATCAGCTTTGGCACCTATGCAGTGCTTTAAGCGAAATCGTTAAGCATTTACTTAGTAGACAAAACATGAGCGATTATCCAGATTCCATTCATAGCGACAACTTAGCGCTTGAAGTAGCTAAACCTCGACTAAAAAAGCCGCCCTTTTACCGTGTTCTGTTATTAAACGACGATTACACTACAATGGAATTTGTGATCGATGTTTTGACCAAAGTTTTTCATCATTCAGAAGAAAAAGCAGCTCAGATCATGATGCACGTACATCAGAGGGGCGCTGGTATTTGTGGTATTTTTACTCGTGAGATTGCCGAGACTAAAGTAGAGCAAGTATTGAGGTATGCTCAAGAGAGTAAACACCCTTTACAGTGTACTATGGAGCCGGATTCAGATGATAGCGATGAATAGCTTGGCGCCAACGAACAGGAGGCAGGAGAAATAAATGATATCTAAAGACTTAGAAAAATCACTAAACTTTGCAGTACAAGTAGCGCATGAGGCGAGGCACGAATTCGTCACCACCGAGCACCTATTGTTGGCGTTGTTAGAAAACAGTTCGGCGATGGCCGTGCTGCAGGCTTGCAAGGCAGACTTAGACGAACTGCGTTCAGACCTGAAACTTCATTTGGTTGACAACGTCCCGCAAGTAGAGGACCAACCAGAAATTAAGACGCAGCCGAGTATCGGATTCCAACGGGTACTCCAGAGAGCGATTGTACACGTGCAGAGTTCTGGCAAAGCCGAAGTCGAAGGCGAGAACGTTCTGGTAGCCATGTTTTCAGAACAAGACTCACAGGCAGCTTACTATCTTGATCAGCAAGGCGTCACTCGTTTCGACGCAGTTTCATATATCTCTCATGGTGTTACTAAAGATGGAGATGAGTTGGAGGGCCTGCCATATCCAGAGGGTCAAGAGAGTTCCGAGGCGCATGATCAGAAAGAGGGGCCGCTAGAAGCGTATACAGTGAACCTTAATCAACGGGCTGCTGATGGCTTTATTGATCCTTTGATTGGACGAGATAATGAAGTCGAGCGAACCATACAGATATTGTCACGTAGACGGAAGAACAATCCGTTATATGTCGGTGAAGCTGGTGTTGGTAAGACCGCGATTGCTGAAGGTCTAGCCAAGATGATTACCGAAGACGAGGTGCCAACAGTATTGAAAGGTGCGGTGGTTTATTCATTAGACCTTGGCGCACTATTGGCCGGCACAAAGTATCGTGGTGATTTCGAAAAACGCCTCAAGGCTGTGTTAAAGGCGCTTGAAGGTGAAGAGCATGCAGTGCTTTTTATTGATGAAATCCACACAATTATTGGTGCTGGAGCAGCTTCAGGCGGAGCCATGGACGCCTCAAACTTGCTTAAACCTGCATTGTCGAGCGGCCAACTCAAGTGCATCGGTTCGACCACATATCAGGAGTACAGAGGTATTTTTGAGAAGGACAGGGCCTTGTCACGTCGTTTTCAAAAAATTGATGTTGAACAACCAACCGTCGATGAGACAGTACAGATCTTGCGTGGCTTAAAATCGCGTTACGAAGAGCACCACGAAGTAACGTATACGCCTGAAGCACTAACGATCGCGGCCGAGCTGGCTGACCGTTACATTAACGAACGCTTTTTACCGGACAAAGCGATTGACGTAATCGATGAGGCCGGTGCTCGCACTCGTTTGTTTGATCGAGAAGAGGGCGAAGTTCCAGTTATTGATACTGAGCAAATTGAAGAGGTGGTTTCGTTTATTGCTCGGATACCTTCAAAAACAGTATCGGCCTCTGATGTTGACTCACTTAAGAATCTTGAGCGCGACCTCAAGCTTGTTGTCTTCGGCCAAGACGAGGCGATTGTTAACTTAGCATCGGCTATCAAGATGTCGAGATCGGGCTTAGGTAAGCCAGATAAGCCAATAGGTTCGTTTTTATTTTCAGGCCCGACCGGTGTTGGTAAGACCGAAGTGTCGCGCCAGCTCGCTATGACCTTGGGCGTGGAGTTGATTCGCTTTGATATGTCAGAATACATGGAGCGCCATACTGTATCGAGATTGATCGGTGCCCCTCCAGGCTATGTTGGTTTTGACCAAGGTGGCTTACTCACTGAGTCTGTTAATAAACACCCGCATGCGGTTTTATTGCTAGATGAAATCGAGAAAGCTCATCCAGACGTCTTCAACCTCTTATTGCAAGTCATGGACCACGGAACGCTTACTGATAATAACGGTCGCAAAGCTGATTTTCGCAATGTTATTATTGTTATGACTACCAATGCTGGCGCGGTTGCAGTGTCACGTAATTCAATGGGCTTTACCAAGCAAGATAACGCTCAAGATGACATGGGTGCGATTACCAAGATGTTTACCCCTGAGTTTCGTAACCGCCTAGATTCAATCGTGCGTTTCAAGCCGCTGGGTAAAGAAGTGATCGATAAAATTGTCGATAAGGAATTGCTTGAAGTTGAGCGTCAGTTGCTTGAAAAAAATGTTCAATTGAACATTGATAAATCAGCTCGTGCTTGGATTGCCGATAATGGCTACGACGAAAATATGGGTGCCCGCCCATTAGCAAGATTGATTCAAGAAGAGGTTAAGCGTGGTTTAGCTGACGAGCTATTATTTGGCAAACTACAAAATGGCGGTATGGTTGATATATCAACTGACGACGGCAAGCTCACGTTTGATATACAAAGCCAGTAGTATTGGTCAATTGTGTTAGCAGGACGTATTACCAAGTCCTGCCCGTCCGAGTTAAATACCTCGCTCTAAGCAGCGGCGTATGCGTTCGAGAGCTAAAACCTATATAACGGCACCAATCAGTAGACGCTTTTAGGCGAGGCATGAGGGCTATAAGCGTCGCATTACGATTAAAGAGTAGCGCTGATTGTTAGTGTATGTGCCGTGCTGAGTTTTTATTAACTGCTGATATACAAAGCTCGTGTGCTACCGTCTGTTATTAAGGTCGGATAGGCCGAAATATCGCCTGTATGGCTGAATAAGGCCGCCACCATTGATAAGGGTGGGCGAGGATGGCGATGCATCGCTGAGGCGGGTGAGCCGCCTTGTGACCTGCTTGCACTCGGCGAGGCGCTAACACCTCGGTAGCCGTTTTGGGTCGAGCCACTGGTGGCGCACAGTTCAATAACGATGATCAAAAGAGAATGTTCGCGTTTATGGGGATGTCGGATAATGAATTTCACTAGTACGGAAGCGCCACTTTGATCTATTTTTTCGTTTATTTTCGAGCAATGGAACAATCTTTACGTTTTAAACAAACAAAAAATTAGCCTCCCCGAAGGGCTAGCTAGCGAGTTGTACCACATTCTTCCCCGAGGACACCTAGTCCTGACGCAAATCATTATCCGACATGCCCACTATGCCCACTATGCTCGGTAGGCTATTGATGCCGCTTGCACGAGCCTCATTGTATGCTCAGGGCGAAAATTTTCATGTGGCAATATGGACAGGATCAGTGCGCAACACCCAAGAGATAACGCCTTTTCTTGCCAAAGAGGGGTGATCTTATTCGATGTCTGTTAGCGGTTTAATAGCGGTAGTTGACTATTCCCTGCGACATTCCGCTCTACGATGAGATTATCCAGAGTCTTGGCGATACGGTGTTTTGGGCCGATGGAGGTGCATGTTTATGCGGCCCCAATGGTGACTTTATAATTGAGCCGCAGTTAGAAAGTGAAGGACTTTTTAGCGCTGAAATTAATTTAGATCGTGTACTTGAATAACGCCAAAATTTTGATCCCGCCGGGCATTATTCTTGCCCTGATGTAAGCTGTTAGCATCTCAATCGTAAGCGGCAAGCAAAGCACGATTAAGTTGAAAACTACGGTGAATCCAGCAAGCGAGAAATTAACGATCTAAGGTTAACTCAGCGACGTCAAAGGTCGTCGTGCGTGATTTTCGTGACTCTTGCATTTTTAATGGAAGGAATTCGTCCTCATGAGACAACCAAAATGTTAAGGTTCTGCCGGAACGCAATTCGCGTTCAAAAACTACTTTTGTAACAGTTTTGTCGCCCAACTTGGTGCTCAGTACTTCATCGTTGCTTGAACGGAGTTTATAGCCGCGAATGCGTTTGTTTTTGCCATCGACAACATAGAGTGATTGGCTGTCGGCTATGTCTCCCTGCAATAGTGCTACGGCGAACCACATAGAGCAATTATCAAGAATATATCCCTCAGGCAAATCGACGCTCTCGCGGCTGCCGCTGGTATCGTTGAAAAAAGCTTTACGTTGGGCCCAATCAAAATCAACTTGATAGTCTGTTTCGCCAATTCGCCCACCTTGGTACTTTTGGGAAACGGCTTTACCGTCTTGAACCTCAAACTCGCAAGATTGCTGTTCATTGCTGCCCATAATAATAGCAGCCATGCCCTGAGCCTTGGTGATTGTCTCAATCGAATAGCCATTGTCGGTCGTCTTTAGAATATTTTCTACTCGACCCAGGGTGGCACTACCAAATTTGCTACTCTCGAATTTGATGGTGTAGCTAATGGTTACTGGAGTTAACGCATGAGTTTGACTTGTCATGGATAGTAAAAAACATACCGCAGTGAAAGTGAGAAATTTGGTGAACATCATTTGCAAAATATGGTTGCCTATAAGCGGAATTAACGAGATAACGCTAACTTAGACCTCAAAGGTTTGCAACTGTTGTGTTGAGGATTCACCATCTAGTAACACTTTGTCTGTCTCGATCGTTAAACGGTTTTCTGCAAACCACTTCACAGCGAGAGGATACAAGGCGTGTTCTATTTTATGGATGCGTTGTTGCAAGCTTTGATTGGTGTCGTCAGGCCTAACGCCTAAACGACCCTGTAAGATAATCGGACCGGCATCAACTTCGGGTACGACAAAGTGAATACTTGCACCATGCCATTGGTCGCCAGCATCGATTGCACGTTGATGAGTGTTGGTGCCTGGATACTTAGGCAACAAAGACGGGTGAATATTGACTAAGCGATTGTGATAATGATTAACAAACTCCGCAGTTAAAATTCGCATAAAACCAGCCAGTATGATTAGGTCTGGTTGCACGGCATCGATCTCGCGCATCAGCGCTTGGTCAAATGTTGCTCGAGAGTCGAAATCGCGATGATCTATCGTACTCGTGGCTATAGCCGCATTGCTGGCACGTGTTAGGCCATAAGCATCGTGTTTATTGCTAATTACTAGCACGATATCGAGAGGTAGGTCGCCTGACTTTATTTGCTCAATAAAGGCTTGTAGGTTACTCCCGCTGCCCGATATTAAGACAACAGCGCGCGTTAAAGGAGCACGCGCTGCTTCACTTAATTCGGGATCTATATGGTTTGACATAGCTAGACAGTATCAATTAGACAAGAATTATTAAACGATGTGAACTTGTTGTTCCGATTCACCGTCTTTGATTTCGCCAATAACGAACGCTGATTCGCCGGCTTGCGTTAGTAAGTCAATGCTGTGCTCGGCATCCGCTTGATCAACCACTAAGATCATACCGACACCACAATTAAAGGTGCGGTACATTTCACCACGCTCAATATTCGCTGTTTCCATCATCCACGTGAATAGGGCTGGCCACTGCCACGAAGACTCGTCAACAACCGCATGACAACCATCCGGTAAAACTCGGTTTAGATTGCCGGGGATACCGCCGCCAGTAATGTGTGCCAAGGCATGTACGTCAACCTGTTTGAGCAATGATAAAATTGAACGCACGTAAATCTTGGTCGGTGCCATTACTGCTTCAGATAATGGCTTACTATCAATCAGTGTATCGAGCGGTACATTGTAAGTGTCAATCACTTTTCGTACTAATGAGTAGCCATTTGAGTGGGCACCGCTAGACGCTAGGCCGATAAGCGTGTCGCCGGCTTTAACCTTGGTACCATCAATAATTTTGGATTTTTCCACCGCACCAACACAGAAGCCGGCAAGATCATATTCGCCAGAATTATACATGCCTGGCATTTCGGCTGTCTCACCGCCGATTAAGGCAGCATTCGCTTGAACACACCCTTCGCCGATACCTTCAACGACTTGTGCAGCCACCTCAGGTGTTAACTTGCCGGTGGCGAAATAATCTAAAAAGAACAACGGCTCTGCGCCTTGCACGATAAC
>Ga0316189_10006321_pt1 | contig 11292 bp, 9 predicted proteins | sample LowCovwburrow_MG_FD_204930 | JGI IMG/M metagenome (GOLD analysis project Ga0316189, IMG submission 204930) | Coastal sediment microbial communities from Maine, United States - Lowes Cove worm burrow | ecosystem: Environmental > Aquatic > Marine > Coastal > Sediment | place: USA: Maine... | reverse complement strand
GAACTCGAGCGCTGGGTCTGGACCACGTTCAACAGCTACCAGTGGGATCTGAACTACGCCAACGCGGAGGTCTTCCGCGCGATGGCAGAGGAGATGCTCTTCTTGGCGAATCGTGGCGTCGAGGTTCTCAGGCTCGATGCGGTGGCCTTCCTCTGGAAGCGGCTCGGCACCGACTGCGAGAACCAACCCGAAGCGCACACCATCATTCGCGCGTTCAACGCAATGGCGCGCATCGTCGCGCCGGCTCTGCTGTTCAAGTCGGAGGCAATCGTGCACCCGAACGAGGTGATTCGCTACGTTCACCCCGAGGAGTGTCAGCTTTCGTACAACCCCCTGCTCATGGCGCTCCTTTGGGAGGCGTTGGCCACGCAGGACATCCGGTTGTTGGAACACTCGATGCGCACCCGCTATCGGCTCCCAACCGGTTGTGCATGGGTGAACTACTTGCGCTGCCACGACGATATCGGTTGGACCTTCGATGACGACGACGCCCGAAGCGTGGGCATCGAACCCGCGGGCCATCGTCGTTTCTTGAATCAGTTCTACTCGGGGGAGTTCCCGGGGTCGTACGCCCGCGGGAAGAAGTTCCAGGAGGATGTAAGTGGTGACGCTCGCATCGCCGGCACCCTATCCTCGCTCGCCGGCCTCGAAGAAGCGCTCGAGCGCGAGGACAGTGAGCTCATCGAGCGTGCGGTGCGGCGCATCACGCTGCTCATGGGCATTCAGGTGAGCATCGGAGGCTTCCCCCTGCTCTACGCCGGTGACGAGTACGGCATGATCAACGACTACACCTACCTTCACGACCCGCGGAAGGTGAACGACAGTAGGTGGGTGCATCGCTGCCGCAAGCGCTGGGAGGCCAAGGAAGACCTGGCCGACGCCGACACGATCGAATGGCGGTTCTTCCGAGAGACGGTGAAGCTCTTCACACTGCGAAAGCAGTTGCCCGCGCTCTACGACGGCGGCATGGAGGTCGTCGATTCCGGCAACCGCCACGTCTTCGCATACCTTCGCGCACACGCCGACCATCGTCTCCTCGTGGCCGCGAACTTCTCGGAGACACCACAGCGGGTCGACGGCAGGCTCCTGGACGCATGGATCGCGAACGACGAACCGCTCGACCTGCTGTCCGGGAAGCGGGTCCCCATCGCGGACGGGCTCGTTATCGACCATCACTCGGCGGTGTGGCTCGACGGCGCTGGTCCCGGTACGGAGCGCTAGTCTTGCACGGGGCTTGGCAGATGCCGTAGGCTCGATAGCGTAACCTTAATGAGCACCCGGACAGCACATGCCTTCCACATTGACCCCCATCTTACTCAGCTTTGTTCTACTACTCGCCGCGTGTAGCGACGGAGCTGGCGGCTCCGGAGGAGTCGGAGGCGGCGCTGGAGATGGCGGCGGTGGAGACGGCGGAGACGGCGGCGGCGGAGAGGGCGGCTCAGCCGGAGGCAGCGGTGCCGGTGGAGAAGGCGGCAGCGCCGGCGCTAGCGGTGGCACGGGGGGAACCCCGTTCACCGGCAACTGCGCAATGGACAACTGGGCGCCCAACATCACGCAGGCGTGCTGGAGCTGCCTCTGCGCCGAATCCGAGAGCAACCTCGACGTGTGCGATGAGCCGTGCGTCGTCGTGCTCGAGTGTATGTTGGGCCTCGAGCCTGCCTCGGAAACCGGAACGCTCTGCCTCGCCGGCAGCGCGCCGAACACCGACTGCGAGGGCCAGTGCATCGAGCAGGAATGCATCAAGAGCACCGGAGATGCAGCCTTGTTCGCAATCCCGGACGGACCACTTTCGAGCCTGAACACGGATCTGATAGAGAGCATCAACAAGCATCCCGCGGCCTTCCGGGCCTGCGAGACGGAATGCGAGCTCACCTACGACGACGACGCCCTTTGTGAATCGTATCCGGCCCCGCCGTAACGATCTTCATCCAAGACGGCGCCATTTGGATCAATCCGACCGGCTTGAGAGAACAGGCGAGCGACTCGGTCTTCGGCGGCGCGGTCATGGCGACCCCCGCATTGTTCACGAAGGCGTCGATCTATCCAGCTACCAGCTTGCGAAAGGTCCCAAGCACCTCTTTCGTCGCCTCTTCTTGAGGGAAATGACCCACCTCCTCGAGGCGGATGGCGCCGGTGTCCGGAAAGAGCGCGCACCAACGTTGCAGCTCCTCCGGCCCGAACGTCGGATCCTTCATTCCCCAAATGATGTGCGCAGGGACAGTCGCCAAGGTCGCGCGTTGCTCCCAAAGCGACGCATACCAATCCGACGCGCCGACCAGGCTCCTGGCCAAGGTCAATTGCGCCACGCGCTCTGAGCTTCGGCGCGTCACGTCGATGTAGTGTCGATGGATATCGCTGTTCAAACGGTGGCCGGGACCGAGCACGCGCGGTACGAGCCAGCGAGCCGAAGCGTTCCACCATCGGTAGAGCGCATGCCCAAGCGCTCCCCGCACGACGCGGTCCACCGCCAGCGCTTGCTCGTGCTCGGACAGGGGCCACATCCAGGTGTTCATCAAGACGAGCCTCCCGATGGTCGATGGACGGCTCAACGCATGACCCAATCCGATCGGGCCACCGAAGTCGTGAACGACGAGCGTGACATCCGCGAGCCCAAGCGCATCGAGCAGCGTGGTAAGGCGCTCCGAGTGCGCGCGGGGGTGGTAGTCTGCTTTGGCGGGCTTGTCGGAGAGACCAAAGCCGAGGTGGTCGATCGCAATGCATCGGTGCGTGTCCCGAAGCTCCCGAACGAAATCCCTCCAGAGGAAGGACCAGGTGGGCATGCCATGAACGAAGACGATCGGAGGCCCCGAGCCCTCGTCGATGTAGTGGAGGCGCCCCTCGCTTGTGTCGAACCAGTGCGACTCGAAGGGATAGAGTGAAGGGCTCGGGGTTAGTTTTCGTTGCATTTTTTGACCTTTCGTCAGCTGTCTTGACCAAGTAGTAAAGCTGCCTTACAATTTAGTCAAGTCGCTTTACTATTATGACCCACGACCCCATCGACGCTGCCAAGCAGCGCAATCTCGGCCAACTGCTCTTGCGTTCGGCCCGCCTGTTCGACGCGATGGCGTTCGCGCGATGGTCTGCCGGTCATCCCACGATCCGAAGGGCGCATCTGCAACTCATGCCCCACCTCGACCTCGAAGGTACGCGCATCACCGAGCTCGCGCGGCGCGCGGAGATCACGAAGCAAGCGGTGGGGCAGCTCGTCTCAGACATGGAAGCAAGCGGCTACGTCGAGCGCCTGCCCGATCCTACCGATCAGCGCGCCAAGATGGTCGTGCTGACCCAGCGGGGCCGCCAAGCCGTGCTGGAAGGTCTCGCGGTGTTCGAAGAACTGAGAGAAGAGCTCGAGGCCGAAACCGGAGGTGGCACCATGGAGGCGTTGCTCGATGGGCTCGAAAAGGTTTCGAGAGGGCTCGACGCCCTCGTCGCTCGAGATCGGGACGCACCACGCTGACGCATATAGATACGAACCTCACTCACGAGCTCGAGCCGCTCACGTTCGACGTCGCAGGCGAGATCAGCGACCTCTGTCAGAGCTGCGTGCTCGACAACGATGAGCCAGATCCTCATGAAGTGCACGGCCACGGAAGCGGTCCTTCAAGTTCCAATCGATTGACAGCTGCGTGACTCGCCGAGTGTGCTATCAGCGGGAAATATGTGTCGCTTTACCTATGATGCCCCATCCCTGAGCCGAGTTGCCGCGGTCGTCTGCGGCCTCTTGCTGATTACCGCGCTCGGCTGCTCATCGAGCAGCGGGACCACCGAGCCACCGCAAGAGGTCCCCGCCTCCGTGACCCAATGGGCGCCCGTCGCTGCGCGCACCGTCGGCGACTACGCGTACGACATCATCCCTGAGCCGAGCGGCTTCCATACGATGCACGTCGGGCCCAACAACACCGACAACGTGTGGGTCGCCGTGGCGCCCAAGCTCGAGCTCGACTGGGTCGCGGAGCAGAGCTTCTACGTCCCGGAAGGGCCGACGTACGACAACGAGGGGAACCTCTACTTCAGCCCGCTCTTCCCGAAAGAGGACGTCTCACTCGTGTCGCTCGACGCCGAGACCGGCAAGCGAAACTGGGCCATTGAAGGCAACGGCAGCAATGGAGGGAGCGGCGCGATTCTGATCCTCGGCGACCCCGACAACGAGGGCGCGCAAATCATCTACCACTGCACATATACCGAAGCGATGGCGATCAACCCCGACGGGACCGTCCTCTGGCGGACGCCCACGGAGTTGATCCTGCCGCCCGTCGTTCAGGGCGAGCGTTCGACCACGCACTCCTTTGGCTTCAACTATCATCCTCAGACCGACGCCTTGGTTGCCCTCATGAACGGTGGCGAGATTTTGGCTTTCGATCGACTGACTGGAGAGCGCCTGGCGACGACCCAGATCCCCGGGTCGCCCGCGGTGAGCGACTTGCCGCCCATACCGACCGACCTCACCGAAGAGGCCGACGCACTCACCGACGCAGTATTCGGGACGACGCCAAGTGGCTTGAGCTTCTTCTCGCTGATCGTTGACGTGATCTTTGGGGGTGGCTCGGTGATCACCAACTACTTCGCGATCGACCCCAACACCGGCCGCATCTTCGTGGCCGCCACCGATGAAGACGCCGCGGACGGGACGACCGATGGCCTTTCCGAACGCGGCGCGATCTACTCCCTCGACCTCGTCGACGACGGAAACGGCGGCTTGGCATTCGAGGTCTTCAACTCCATTGCATTCGATGGCGGCACCGGCTCGACCCCGTCGGTGAGTGAAGACGGAACGCGGGTGTACATCTCCGACAACGTCGGGAACGTAATTGCCCTGAGCAGCGAGCTCGAGGAGCTCTGGCGCTACGACCTCGGGGATCTCGTGGCGGCGTCGATCGGCGTCTCGCCCGACAATGACGAGATCTACGCCGTTACTCGCGAAGATGTGTTCAAGTTGATCGACAATGGCGACAACGCGACTCTCGACTGGGTGGCAACGCTCGATGCGTTTACGGACGATCCGGATGTGGAGGTGGAGTTCCAGGCCCTGACCCCGACCATCACTGCAAATGGGATTGCGGTCAGCGTCGGCGGCGGCAAGACGGTCCTCACCACCAACGTGATGCTCAAGGTAGGCGTGGGACTCCTCGACCGAGAATCCGGTGAGCTTCGCGGGTTTACTCTCGGCCGCGAGGAGTCGATCGCCGTGACGAGCGTCGCTGCGAACGGTGGCATCTACACGTCGAGCTCACCGCTACGACGTGCGGCAGGAAAGGCTCGGTATCCTGAGCTCGCAGAGGACGTCATCGGCGGCATCTCCCGATACAAGCCCGTGCGCAATGATCTGCTGGCCCGCGACGCCAGCTGTGCAGCAGGCGTACGCGCCCGCAACGCCGCTACCATCGCCGACTCGTCCCCGAAGTCCGCGGAGCAGGACATTCGCCAAATCCGCGTGCTGATCGAGCAAAGCGAAGCGGCGCTCGACCGGGCGGTCAACGACGGCGACTTGGATGGAAGCGATGCAGACGCACTTGGCGCAGACCTTGACTCCATCGCCGAGGCCCTTTCCATGGCCGGACTCGACGCCTCGGCGAATGAATTGATCCGAGTCTGCAACGAGCTCGCGACGGAGGACTGAATCGCCGTTCCAGCGGGTTTTCGCGGTTGGGTCCGCAACCCGTTGGAATGACGCCGTTCTTGGGGTGGGAGCGTGTCCCCCTGGTGCTCTTGGCGATTCGGGTGAGCTGTGCGATGAATGTGGTGATGCACCGATCCTCGCTTCTGCCAGGGCTCGCGATTCTTCTGGCGTTCGGCCTCACAGCCTGCAACGACAACAACATCCCCGCGGCTCCCGGCGGCGGCGGCAGTGCCGGCACGATTCCACCGATCGGTGGCTCGGGTGGCACTGGTGGCAGCTCGGGCACCGGCGGCGGTGCGGGCAACGGCGGTAGCGCCGGTCAGGGCGGCGGCGTCGGAGGCGCCGGCGGCATCGGAGGCGCCGGCGGCATGGGCGGCGGGGTCCTCCTCGGGGACTGCAGCAATGCGAGCGACTTCGCCGAGCTCGCAAGTCTGGCGCCGAGCAATGCGCGCACGCTCGCCGCCTCGGTGACGGTCAGCAACGCGTGCATCAACGTGTTCCCCGACCGGGTCGCCTTCAACGCGTGCGTGGTCGGAGGCATCCAAGCGAGTCTCCCGGACCTGTCCCTCGCGTGCTCGACTTGCTACGCGGACTTGGCTTGGTGCAGCCTTCCCAACTGCAACGTCGCCTGCCAGAACGACTCGTGCGTGCCCATCTGCCTTACGTGCGAGGGCTACGAAGCCTGTCGTGAGGCGCTCAACCGCTGCACCGGCCGGACACCGCCGGAGTGCGGCGAAACCTGAACCAACGGCGTCGATGGCTGTCCAGGCAACAACCTATTGGCGAATGAGCGAGGCTGTGAGATGAATAGCGACATGAACCGCCCCTCGCTTCTAACGGGCCTTGCGATCGTCTTGGCGCTCGCAATCGGCGGGTGCAACTACGAAACCCCGCCTGCGGCACCCTGCTGCCGGGGTGAAGTCGTGCCTCCCGTCGTCGGTAGCGGTGGGACCGGTGGTGGCGGCGGCATCGGCGGCGCGGGCGGCGAGGCCGGTGAAGGCGGCCGCGGTGGAGCCGGCGGCCTCCGCGACGCTTGTAACAATGCAAGCGACCTGGCAGCGCTGGCGGGCCTTGAACCCAACAACGCGCGGCAGGTCTCGGCCTCATGCGGCACGGTTGACTGCAGCAACGAGCTTGGTCAGGGGCAAGCCGTGTTCACGGAATGTGTGACGGGCTGTGTCGAAAACAAGGTTCCCGATTTATCGCCCGAATGCGCGACTTGCTACGGAGATCTGGCCTGGTGCGCCGGTCTGCTTTGCAACACCTCGTGCGCCAATCTCTCGTGCGGTACGGGTTGCCTGATGTGTACTCAAGGCACCTTCGACTACCAGCAGTGCCTCGTACGGCTCTCTCTGTGTGCCGGGCGCGAGTCGATCGATTGTAACTAGGGCACCTGACCCCTGGAGGTCGCGCTACTTCTCGACGCCGAGAACACCGGCGCCCACGCGGTACATCTGCGTCGTGAAGAGGCTCGTGACGTAGAGCGAGCACGGGTCGAAGTCACCCTGCCCGAACGCGATGCTTGCCGGGCCGACGCCGCGAAGGTCCGAAACGAGCGTCGTTGAGTTGCCTTCGGGATCGACCTTGGCGATCTGCCCAGCCGTGTTGAGCGCCACGTACACGTTGCCCTCGCTGTCGATCGCAACTCCATCGGGCGCAGAAGTCTCGTAGGCGACCCACTTCTCGGCTGAGCCCGCCGCGCCTTCGTTGGTCACCGGAATTCGCCAGAGGCCCGCTTCCTCGAAGGTCGCCGCGACGTAGAGAGTGCTGCCGTCGAGCGAGAAGACCATCCCGTTCGGCGTCGGCACCTCATCGGACCACATCGACACCGCTCCATCCCAGGTGACTTCGAGGATCGAGCCCTCGCCAGGTCGATCGTCCGACACGAGAATCGTGTCCCACGGCGTCGTCACGACGAAGTTCGGCTCGCCGAGGCCGCTGGCGACCTCCTCATTGCTGCCATCGGCGGGGTCGATGAGCAATAGGTTGGCCGTGCGGATGCCCGCACCGAGGATTCCACGGGCGTCGCTCTCGAGGCCGAGGATCGACTCCGCCTCGGCAACGCTCACGAATGTGCCGTCCGTCGAGACATCGAGGAGCTGATCGGGTCCGGCGTTGTCTTGCGCAGATGCGTAGAGTGTGCCGTCCGAGTCGAACACGATGCCTTCAGTCCGCGTGGGGGTCGGATCACCGAACATCTGCACTTCACCGACATCGATGTCGGTGGCGCAGGCTCTCGTTTCGCTTCCACCCATGCCGCCGTTGCCGGCGCTGCCACCGGTTCCGGCCGCGCCGCCGCTACCCGCGGTCCCCGACTCCGAGGAACAACCCGCAAGAGCTGCCAGTGCAGCAAGGAAGAACATCGCACCCTTCATCATCGAACCACCTCCGCGCGCGGAGCCTATCTAGCTATTGGGGATCTGTCACGCGTCGAGGAGCTGGCGGAGCTGCGTCTTCCAGCGATTCAGCAGATGCGTGTAGTGGGCCTCGTTCTGCCGAAAAATGCGCTCCATCGCCAGTCCGCGCATGAAGTAGAGGGTCATCTCGAGCGAGGCCTTGGCTTCTCGGCCCTGACGCCCCGTCAGCTCCTTGAAGGCAGCGTAGACGCGGCCTCCGAGGCTCCGCTCGAACGCCTCGAGCTTCTCGAGCAGCTCGGGGTCGGTCCGCGCGGCAACCATGAGCTCGATGAGGGCCCAGTAGATCCGGTCCGAGAACATGACCCAAAGCATGTCGACCATGGTGTCGACGGGCTCGCCACCCCGGTCGACGCGCGCCTTGAACTCCGCTTCGAACTCCTTGGACCGTTCGTCCGCCAAGTGCTCGATCGCCGCCACGAGCAGGTCCGCCTTGCTCGGGAAGTGGTGAAGCTGCGTGCCGCGCGACAGTCCGGTGCGCTCGCCGACCTCCACCGTCGTGGTCCGCGAGTACCCGATCTCGATCAGGCTGTCGATCGTCGCGTCGAGCAGCTTGCCCCGCGTGATCCGGCGCCGCTCGGCCTGCGGCACACGTTCCCGCTTCACCGCGGCGCCGGTTCCCGTCTTCTTCACTCGCGGTCCATCAGTCGCGGCGATACATCGTGACGACCGCGGCGCCTCCGAGCCCCAAGTTGTGTTGAAGCGCGATGCGGGCGCCGTCCACCTGGCGGTCTTCAGCCTGCCCGCGCAGGTGCCATACCAGCTCGGTGCACTGAGCGAGACCGGTCGCGCCGAGCGGGTGCCCCTTCGAAAGCAGACCACCACTCGGGTTGGTGACGAACTTGCCGCCGTAGGTGTTGTCGCCTTCTTCGATGAACTTCTCCGCTTCGCCTTCCTTGCAGAGCCCGAGCGCTTCGTAGGTGAGGACCTCATTGGTGGTGAAGCAATCGTGGAGCTCGACGACGTCGACGTCCTCCGGCCCGACTCCGGCCTCTTCGTAGACCGCCTGCGCCGCGTTCTTCGCCATGTCGAAGCCGACCATTTTGATCATCGAATCGCCGAAGCTGGACTCGTAGTCGGTGCGCATCGTTTGCCCAGCAATGTAAACCGGATTGCTGATGCCCTTCTTCTTGGCGAAGTCATCCGAGCACACGATCGCAGCCGCGGCGCCGCAGGTCGGCGGGCAGCACTGGTAGCGAGTGAGCGGGTCGAAGACCTCCGGGGACGCGAGAATCTCTTCAACGCTGAGCGTGTCACGGAAAAGCGCGAACGGATTCTTGGCGGCATGCTGCCTCGCCTTGGCGTTGACCTTGGCGAAGGTCTCGCGCTTTGTCCCGTACTTCCAACGGTATTCACGACCTGCACCGCCGAACATCTGCGCGGCTGGAGGCGCCGAAGTGAAGCCCTGACTCTCGTTCATCACGTTCACGTGGAGGTTGAGCGGGTTCGGCCGATCGTTCCAAGCCGAGGCGAGCGCGCCCTTCTGCATCTGCTCGAAGCCGACTGCGAGTGCGCACTCGACGATGCCACCCTCGACCATCTGCTTCGCCAACATCAGGGCGCTCGAGCCGGTGGAACAGTTGTTGTTGACGTTGTAGACCGGGATGCCCGTGAGCCCTACGTCGTAGACGGCCCGCTGCCCGCAAGTGCTGTCGCCAAAGACATACCCAGCAACCGCTTGCTCGACCTCGTCGTAGTCGACGCCGCCGTCTTTGAGCGCAGCCTTGATCGCCTTAGCGGCCATCACGTTGTAGTCCTCGCTCTGCCCCGGCTTGGCGAACGGCACCATGCCGACTCCGATTACGTTTACCTTGCGTCCCATCGTTGCTCCTTGTCGCGTCCGTGCGCGCGCCTAGATCAGGCCCTTGAGAAAGTTGAGTCGGTGTGCGGGCTCGACTTCACCGTCTACGCGGAGCTTGCCCTTCTGGAAAAGTGTTTGTGCTGTGGCCTCGCCGCTCCCGAGCGCGGCGAGATCGGCGTCGGCGATCGTGATGGTCGTCGTGGCGCCATCGGTCTCTCCGCTCTTGAGCGCGGGCGGTTGGTGCTTGAGGTCGACGACCCACTTGGAGTCGGGGTCCCGCACGTAGAACTGCAGGACCGCGCCCACTTCATCAGCGAGGCGCGGCTGCTCCTCCAGGCGCTTGGCGAGCGCCTCGAACAGCTTCGGCGCGAGCGGCTCATAGGCTGCCGGAGCACTAGGCGGAGGAGCCGCCAAGGCACCACCACGCACCCTCGCTTCGGCCTTCTCGAGAACGAGCTCGAACGGCATCTCGCCGAGAAGCTCGAGCTTGTTGACCGCCATCATGTCGCCCGCGACCTTGACCTTGCCGGTGGTGAAGAGCTTCATCGCGTCCGCCTCGCCCTTTTGAAGCGCGATGTAGTTCGCCTCGGAGAGCTTGAGCGTGACATCGGGCTTGGCTGTTTCACCGGACCCGGCGGCGCCTCCCTTGAGGTCGATCGTCCAGACGCTGTCGGGGTCGCTGAGCTGAAGCTGGAACACCGTCTGCGCCTTGTCGACGATCGCCGGCTTGTCCTTCACGTAGTGATCGATGGCCGCGATGATGTCGGCGGCGGTGGCCTCGACGGCCCCTTCGCGCTCCTCCGCACCGCCTGGGCCTCCCCCACCGCCTGCGCGCGCCTCGGCCTGCGCGACGACGAGGTCGAAGGGCATCTTCAAAAGCCCCTCGAGCTTGTTCACGCTCATCATGTCGCCAGCGACCTTCAGCTTGCCGGTCGAGAACAGCTTAATCGGATCGGCTTCGCCCTTCTGGAGCGACACGTAGTCAGCATCCTTGAGCTCGAGCGTGGCGTCGGGCTTCGCCGCCGCGCCCGCCTGGGCCGCACCGGCCTTGAGGTCAATCGTCCACACGCTCGCGGGCTCGCTCAAGTTGAGCTGAAACACCGCCTGAGCCTTCTCCGCGATCCCAGGATTGGCGGCGAGGAACTGATTGGCCGCCGCGATGACGTCAGCCGCCGTCGGTTCCACGGGGCCCGCCGGGACCGCGTCGCCTGCTGGCTTCTTCTTCTCCTTGGGCTTGGGGAGCTCTTCGAAGAGCTCGATGGCAGCGTTCGAGATCACGACGGCATCCCGCTCCTTGACCTTGCACTGAAACACGATCCGCTGGTCGGACTCTTTCCACATCTCGGTGACGAGGGTGTCGCCGGGGTAGACGTTGTCGGCAAAGCGCACCTTGATGCTCTTGAAGAAGTCGGGGTTGCCTTCGGGCGCGTACTTCTCGAGCACGCGGCGCCCTGCGTAGC